>OHGK01000041.1_pt1 | contig 84929 bp, 67 predicted proteins | sample 1567671 | NCBI WGS metagenome assembly OHGK01 (sample SAMEA3879577, study PRJEB24766) | human gut metagenome | biome: human-associated habitat; feature: feces | place: USA | collected 1985/1987 | reverse complement strand
GGACTGGAGATTCTCGGTATCGGCATTGTCGACATTGACAGTCGGGACTGTATGATGCTATGTGCGGAGCAGACACCGGACAAGGCGTATCTGGAAAAGCAAGGCGAAGAGTACAACCTTGTTGACTGGTATCTTGACGTACTCCGCAAATACAGGGACAAGTTGCTTGACATAACACGTTATATCGTTGCAGATGCCTGGTTCTCAAAGGCAAAGTTCGTGGGTAAAGCCTGTCTGCCGGGATTCCATGTCATCAGCCGTCTGCGTGATGATGCCGCCTTGTGGTATTCACATGACGGTGTCCGCACAGGCAAACGGGGACGACCACGCATCAAAGGCGAGAAGATTGATTTTAAGAAACTCGACCTTCAGCGTTGCGAGGTCCTCGACATCGAAGGAGGAAGAGCCTACTCTGTCAAGGCCTATTCAAAGGCAATGAAACGAAACATCAAAGTCGTGGTTCATTACGCAGAATCAGGAGAACACAAAATCTATTTCTCCACCGATCTTGAAATGTCGGACAAAGACATCATCGAATACTATCGTACACGATTCCAAATCGAGTTCTGCTTCCGGGATTCCAAACAGTTTACTGGACTCAATGATTGCCAGGCAAGAGACTTGAAGAAACTTGACTTCGCTTTCAATGCGTCACCGGCTTCGGTAAACATCGCAAAGGTCATGCGCCAACGGTACTATCCGTCGCTCTCCATCGGACTGCTAAAAGCCTATCTGAGTAACACTTATATGCTCAAAAGAATTTTTAGCAAGTCCGGTATGAAGCCGAACAGAACATTTAATGCTAAACTTATCAAAGAACTCTTTGGCATAGTGGCAGAAGCCGCTTAGCCAATATGTTGAATTTTTAACGGACTATTAAAAATTTGAAATATGTAATAATTGAAATACATAAAATATGAAAAGTAAAAATTATATTGGAATATGTGTGTCTTTAATATTTATTATAATAATGTTTATATTAAGGTTTTGGACTGATATTGACAGTTCATTTTATATCCTATTTTTTTTCCCTTCTATAATAGTCTTTCCATATAGTGACAAAACTTTTATCTACAGAATTATTTATATAATTATGTGCATGTTATTACTTTTTGTCATTTGGAGGTATTATAGTGTACAAGATTTAATTGTATCTTTCAGTGGGGGTGCTTTTGCTCTTGTTGGCTCTTCTGTCCTAGCTTCTTTACTTAAAAAAATATCTAAATAAAATTTCCCGTAATTCCTTATAATAGGAAGTAGCATTATCTTTCTGAATAATTTTAGTTTGATAAAGCAGTTGGGAATGGATGGCGATAGAATATAAATGTACAGTGAAAGCAGAATAGAGAATTATAAGAATTATGTATCATGTTTTATGGATAAATAATTAACCTAATGATAACAATCCGATAACACATTTCCTTTTTCTTTCCTTTTACTTTTGCGGTATAAATCAGTAAAAGTAGAAATGTTATGTTATTACCAAACGAATGGATAGAGAACAGTATTGAAACATACATCTATCAACACACCACAAAATCCCAGATTATCTATTGGGTGGTATTGGCTGCCGTTGCTGCCGCTATTATTGCATTGCCTTTTATCTATGTAGACATTTCCGTGCAGGGAAGTGGGGTAGTGAGGCCGGTGACTGAAAAAACCGAAATAAAATCGGCTATAACAGAATTGGTAGATTCTGTTTATGTACGCGAAGGCGATCGGGTAAACAAAGGAGATGTCCTTCTCCGTTTCCGAACTAATAATTCCGATTATAAAATCAATTATCAGACTAATCGTCTGAATGATTATCAAGCACATTTGACAGATTTAGCTTATCTGGCAAAAGGTGAATGCCCTGTGGTGTTCCATTCTCCGGTTCGTCAGCAGGAATATACCTATTTTATCAAAAAGAAAAAAGAACTGGAAACCTCTTTGGCGCAGGCGGAAAAAGAATATATGCGCAATAAAAACCTGTTTGATAAGAAGGTGATTTCAGAAGAAGAATATGATAAATATTATTTCCAGTATCAGAGCCAGCAAAATGAATTGGCTTCATTGATACAAAGCCAGTTGAGTACATGGCAGGCAGATATGAATACCTATCGTAATTCCCGTAGTGAAATGAATACCACCTTGCAGCAGGAGTTGAAAGATAAAGAACTCTATATAGTCCGTAGTCCGGTGAGCGGAACCATTGACCAGTTTTCGGGCATATACAGAGGAAGCAGCATACAGGCAGGGCAGTCATTGGCAGTGGTCAGTCCGGATTCTACCTTGTGTATGGAGATATATGTCACGCCCAGGAACATAGGTTTTATGAATATCGGGATGCCGGTCAATGTACAGGTGGAATCATTTAATTATAATGAATGGGGAACATTACCCGGAAAAGTAACAGAAATTTCATCGGACTTTCTGACGGACAGTCAGGGAAACTCATTCTATAAAGTGAAATGCCGGATGGAACGTAACTATCTGATGCTGAAAAGCGGACAAAAAGGAGTCTTGAAAAAAGGTATGACCGTCAGTGCTCATTTTATGATAACCCGGCGCTCATTGTTTGATTTATTGTATCAGAAGATAGACGACTGGGCGAATCCCAAACAATATGAGAATAAAAGAATGATGGCTAAATTTTAAACACGAATGCAAGATGAAAAAAGGAGTTAAAATCAAACAGTTTGATATTACGGATTGCGGAGCGGCTTGTCTGGCTTCCGTATGTGCCTATTATGGTTTGCAGTTTCCCATTGCACGTATCCGCCAATATGCGTTTACCGACCAGAAGGGAACAAATATTTTGGGGTTGATAGAGGCTGCTAATAAGTTGGGCTTGTCAGCTAAAGGAGTGCGAGCTAAATTCGAGGCATTGTATATTGTTCCTAAACCTGTTATTGCTCATGTTATAGTACACGAACAACTTCAGCATTTTGTAGTGATATATAAGGTGGAGAAAAAGAAAGAATACATAGAATATATGGATCCGGGTGACGGGCGGATGCATCGCGTGACCAATCAGGAATTTGAGAAAATGTGGACCGGTGTACTGGTGTTATTGGAACCGGAAGAAACTTTCAAGACCGGAAACATGAAAACCGGTATGACAAAGAAGTTCTTTTCTCTGCTGGCTCCTCATAAAAGCGTGATGCTGCAAGCCGTGTTTGGTGCGCTTATTTATAGTATCTTGGGTTTATCTACCTCCATCTATGTAGGTAAAATTACAGATTATGTATTGGTAGATAAAAATATCAATTTGCTTAATCTCATGGGAGTTATCATGCTGGTCATCCTGTTATTGCGGACTTTTATCGGAGCAATGAAAAGTATTCTGGCTTTAAAAACAGGGCAACGGATTGATGCTGCACTTATTTTGGGATATTATAAGCATCTGTTGACTTTACCTCAACAATTCTTTGATACGATGCGCGTAGGTGAAATTATTTCGCGCGTCAATGATGCAGTGAAAATCCGTAATTTTATCAATAATGTTTCGTTGGATTTGGTGGTTAACATCATGATTCTTGTTTTCTCTGTATGCCTTATGTTTGTTTATTCCTGGGAGTTGGCATTGATTACTTTAGTGTCTGCTCCCTTATTCCTGCTTATTTTCTGGGGGTTTAACAAATTGAACCGGAAATATCAGCGCGGTATTATGGAAAGTAGTGCTGATTTGGAAGCGCAATTGGTGGAATCTCTTAATTCTATTTCTACTATCAAACGATTCGGTATAGAAGAATATGCTAATTTGAAGACGGAAACTCGTTTCGTACATTTATTAAAGAATACATATCGCAGTATATATGGTTCCATTATGGCGCAAGGCGGCATTCAGTTTGTATCTACAGGCATTACGATTGCCGTTCTTTGGTTAGGAAGTCTTTTGGTGGTTGATCAGGAGTTGACACCCGGCGCTCTGATGGTGTTTTATTCTTTGGTTGGTTATGTAATTTCTCCTATCGGCTCGCTGATTTCTTCCAATCAGACTATCCAGGATGCACTGATTGCTGCCGACCGCTTATTCCAGATTATGGACTTGGAACGTGAACAGGATAATAACCAAAAGATAATATTAGAACCGGATATGGTGGGCGATATTATGTTTGAGAATGTTTCGTTTCGCTATGGTTCGCGCAAGGATGTGTTCAAGGAATTGAGCTTGAAGATAGAAAAGGGGAAGACTACTGCCATAGTGGGAGAAAGCGGGTCGGGCAAGACGACTTTGATTTCGTTATTACAGCATATTTATCCTATACAGGAGGGCCGCATTCGCATAGGCGATTATGATATTGCGCAAATAGACAACCGCAGTCTTCGTCGCCGGGTGGGAACAGTACCTCAACAGATTGAATTATTTGCCGGCAGCATTGCAGAGAATATAGCGGTAGGCGATTTGCATCCGGACATGAAGAAAATTGTAGATTTGACGGAACAATTAGGTTTAAAGGATTTTATAGATGGTTTGCCTAAGGAGTACCGGACTTATATCGGTGAACATGGTGCATCCTTGTCGGGTGGCGAGCGGCAGCGGCTTGCTATAGCGCGTGCCTTATATAAAGAGCCGGAGATACTTATTTTTGATGAGGCGACATCTTCGCTTGATTCTATTTCCGAACGCTATGTAAAGCAGACACTTGATGCATTGGCACGGAAGGGGAAAACGATTATCGTGATTGCTCATCGGTTGAGTACAGTGAAGAATGCAGATAAGATTGTGGTGATTGATAAGGGACAAGTAGTTGAGGCAGGTACTCATGAAGAATTGTTCAATTCGGATGGAATGTATCATCGTTTGTGGAAGGAACAGTTTGATGAAATAGGTTAAAGAATGAATAGTATGAAAAAGTTAATAGTTGTAACTGTTGCAGCCATCGCATTGATAGCAAATATGCAAGCACAAAATAAGAAGTGGAGTCTCAAAGAATGTATAGATTATGCCATACTGCACAATATAGAGGTGAAACAGAGTCAAAACCGGATTAAAAGTTTAAAAGTAGAGAGAAATACACTGAAGAGCAGTTTTCTGCCCAATCTGAATGTAGGAGCTTCACAACGTTTTTCTTTTGGCAGGGCTTTGAATCAGGATAATACCTATGAGGATAGAAACATACAAAATTCTTCATTCTCTGCCAGTACCGAAATGCCTCTTTTTACCGGATTCAAAACAAGTGCATCCATTTCTCGAAATAAATTCGATGTATTGGCGGCCGAGGCAAATAAGGAATTGATAGAAAACAACTTGTCACTCAATGTAACCAACTATTATTTTCAGATACTGTTGAATAAAGAAATTTATCGTATCGCTCAAGAACAAATCCGGTTGACAAAAGAACAAGAAATCAGAACACGGATTCTGATAGAGAATGGAAAAGTTCCGCAGTCTCAATTATATGATATAAAAGCTCAATTAGCTGATGATGAACTGGTGGCAACAGAAGCCAGGAACTCGCTGCGGCTTTCTTTTCTTGACTTGATGCAATTGATGGAGTTGAAGGGTGAGGAGTATTTTGATGTAGATTCTTTGGATGAAAGTATAGTTTCTATGGAGTCTGTCACTCCTGAGGGGATTTATGCCTCGGCATTAAGCTGTATGCCTCAAATAAAGCAAGCTCATTATTCTTTGCAGAGTAAAGTGAAAAGTATAAAAGTTGTCAAGTCAGGATATTACCCGCAGCTTTCTTTGGGTGCCGGAATCAATACCGGTTACTATTATTCTCGTGGTGCAATGAATCCATCTTTTCATCAGCAGTTTAAAAACAATATGCAGAAAAGCATTTATTTCACATTAAGCATCCCTCTTTTTGACCGCTTCTCTACCAGGAATCAGGTAAAAACAGCGCGTTTGGAAGAGAATAATGCCCGCTTGTCATTGGAAAATGAAAAGAAAAGCCTCTATAAGGATATTGAGAAAGCATATATGGATGCGCTGGCAGCTTTTGAGAAATACGAGTCTACTACCAAAGCGGTAGTTGCCAATCGGGAGGCGCATCGGTATGCGTTAGAGAAGTATATGGCTGGAAAGTCGGCTGTATATGAGTATAATGAGATAAAAATGAAATTGGCAGATGCGTTGTCCCAACAATCACAAGCTAAATATACCTATTTACTGAAAGAACGGATATTGGCATTTTATTCATGCCACTCTTTAGCGGACTTAGAAATTGTTTTGAATTAGCAACATCAAAGTCTCAAATTCTATAGATACACAATTAACATGACGATAACAATTCAATAACAAAGAGTTTGGGAAGAGCGATTTACATTTGTGATATTAACATGAATACAATTTACTAACTAATTAAAAACTTATAGGTATGCATTTTTTCTCTGTTTATTCATTATTTGTGTCTATAGGGAGTTTGTTCGTTTTCTGCTTCCCGGAAGAAGCTTCTGATGTTGGTGTAAAATCAATGCAGAGTTTGCCCAACGTCCAGGTTTGTAATACTGAGGCTAGTATTCCGTTTGACTCAGTAATTTGTTTGGATGATAATAATCGTTGGGAGGTTAGTCAATGAAAAAAGAAGAGCTATAGGATGGGGGCTATGGGTATTATACGCCTTTTCTTTATTTTGTTCGTTTCATTTTGATTGGGTATCACAATACAGGGATTTCTTTGCTGTCTATTTTTTAGTCGCTTCTTCTGTGGTATGGTACTTGATTTGCAAGAAGTAAAAATGAACGTTACTCGTTTGTTTTGCCTCCTACATGGCAATAATTAACCATGAAGGTAGCTAAACGAACGAGTAACGACACCTATTTTGGGATATAATCTGTTTTATTTCTCTACAATGGCTTTGGCTTTCTCCAGAGCTACATTGATATTGGGACAAATGTTGTCTTCGCCGAGCAAGTCATAAAAACCGGCTTTCTCCAATACTTTATGCACCTTTTCGTTTACGCCTGAAAGTACGATATGGATATTTTCTTTCTTAGACATTTCACAAAGGTTAGTGAGGTTGTGAATACCGGTAGAATCAATGAACGGCACTTTACGCATACGGATGATACGCACTTTCGGGCGGTCGCCCAGCTCAGACATGATTTCTTCAAATTTAGTGGCGATGCCGAAGAAATACGGACCATTGATTTCGTATACTTCTACGCCTTCGGGAACCATGAGATGCTCTTCGTGCACTTCCAAATCGGATTCATTATTAGGATCGATTTCATTCTTGATAACCGAAATATCGGTGGTTTCCATAACGCGTTTCATAAATAGCACGCAGGCAATCAGCAATCCTACTTCAATAGCGACTGTCAAGTCGAAAATGACTGTCAGGAAGAAAGTGATCAATAACACTGTCACGTCCGATTTCGGATTCTTGAGTAATGCCTTAAAGGTGCGCCAGCCACTCATGTTATAAGATACAATGACTAACACGCCGGCCAGACAAGCCATCGGGATGTATTGTGCCAACGGCATCAGGAAGAGCAGGATGAGCAGTAATACGACAGCATGAATAATGCCGGCCACCGGAGACTTTCCCCCATTGTTGATATTGGTCATGGTACGTGCGATGGCTCCGGTAGCAGGAATACCTCCGAAAAGAGGAGCGATGATATTGGCTGCACCTTGGGCTATCAGCTCTGTGTTTGAATCATGACGGTCACCGATTACACCGTCGGCAACGGCAGCCGAAAGTAATGATTCGATGGCACCCAATACAGCAATTGTGATGGCTACGGGAAACAAGTTCTTGATTGCTTCCCAATTCAATTCGGGTACCACTGCATCGGGAAGTTGTGATTGGATGGTGAATCGGTCGCCAATCGTATCAATGCAGGTAATTCCTCCGTATGTTTTCATCAGATAGACTGCAATCGTCACTACGATGATGGATATTAACGAACCGGGAATCTTTTTTGAGAATTTGGGAGTGATGGCAATGATGAATACACTGACCACACTGACAATGGCATTCCACCAGTTTACTGTATCAAAGTGGCGGAAATAAATCATCCATTTGCCGATAAAGTCTCCAGGGACTTTCTCTCCGCCAAAGTTGAGTCCGAAGATATCAGCTATCTGTGTAGTGAAGATGGTAACAGCAATACCACTGGTAAAGCCGACAATGATGGGATAGGGAATGAATTTGATGACAGCTCCCAGTTTAAACACTCCTAATAAAACAAGGAGTACACCTGCCATCAGTGTTGCCACTGTCAGTCCGCTGATGCCATATTCTTGTATGATACCGTAGATGATAACGATAAACGCGCCTGTCGGTCCGCCGATTTGTACTTTGCTTCCTCCCAATAAAGAAATGATAAAGCCTGCAACAATAGCAGTGATAATACCTTTTTCGGGAGATACTCCTGAAGCAATACCAAATGCAATAGCCAGAGGAAGTGCAACGATACCTACGATAATGCCGGCCATGAGGTCGGCCATGAAGCTCTCCTTCGAATAATTTTTTAATGTAGTGAAGAGCTTCGGTTTAAATTCAAATGCTTTCATTTTATAATTTACTTTATGCTACGAAATGTGTTCAACACAGAATGGAGGTGCAAAATTAGACAAAATTTATCTATAAATTAAGGGATTATTGATTTTAAGTTCTTATTTTTGTTGCATGAAGGGTGTTCTTCGTATATTATTGGGGAGTTTGAGCATAAATAGCTTTCTTGTTTAAGAAACTTTTGTAGTTGATGAACATATTCAAGCCGTATTGCGTTTATTTTATATAAATAAAATGTTTAATTAAACATAAAATTATAATTGTAATAAATACAAATTTGAAATATAATATATATCTTTGTGGTATAAGGCAAGGGTAATAAAATAATAACTAACCAATAAAACAAATAATTATGGCTAAGAGCATTAAAGGTACACAGACAGAGAAAAACTTGTTAACTTCATTTGCAGGTGAATCACAAGCTAGAATGCGTTATACTTATTTTGCAAGTACTGCAAAAAAAGAAGGTTATGAACAAATCGCTGCTATTTTCACAGAAACAGCTGATCAGGAAAAGGAACATGCAAAACGTATGTTTAAGTGGTTGGAAGGTGGTATGGTAGAAATTACTGCCAGCTATCCTGCAGGTATGATCGGTACAACAATGGAAAATCTGAAAGCCGCCGCTGCCGGAGAAAATGAAGAATGGACGACTGATTATCCTCACTTTGCTGATGTGGCCGATCAGGAAGGTTTTCCTGCTATTGCTACGATGTATCGCAGAATTGCTGAAGCAGAAAAGGGCCATGAAGAAAGATACTTGGCTTTATTGAAGAATGTGGAAGAAGGTACAGTATTCAAAAAAGCAGAAGAGACTGTATGGCAGTGCCGTAACTGTGGTTACATTTATGTAGGTACAGAAGCTCCTGAAGTATGTCCGGCATGTTTGCATCCGCAGGCTTACTTTGAAGTAAAGAAGAACAATTATTAATTGAGATAGAATTATCCGTTTACCGTGTCCGGCTTCTCCCGATTGGGGGAAGCCGGATTTTTGTTTCATTAGAATATCCTGTATGATTTAAGCGTAATGATGCAGGGTTGAAAAGACTTTGGAGTTTTTTTATAATGCCCGATTGAAATTAAAACAAATGCTTTTGTAATATAAAATTAACCATTCGGTTAAGATAATGAAATTGGCTGTTCATGCCATCGTAACGTCCCGACTGTACTTTTGCGGCAAATTAATCTAAAGTATTTATGGGAAAGTTCAATTATTTGTGGTTTAGGAATATTCTGTTGTTATCAGCAGGTATGTGGGGATTGGCTGTGCCTTATGCTGTTGCTGATGATAAAATGAAGGAAAGTCCTATTACAGAACAGGTTCGTACAAAAATTCAGGTGTCTGGAGTTGTTGTGGACAGCAATGGCGAACCATTGATTGGTGCAACGATTCGTGAAAAAGAAAGTGGAAACGGAACAATAACCGATGTAGACGGAAAGTTTACACTTTCCATTCCTGTTGATGCCGTAATTGTGGTAAGTTATGTGGGATATCGGGACAAACTTATTGCGGTGAATGGGAAAACATCTTTTAAAATAGAACTGGAAGACGATACGGAAACGCTTGGTGAGGTAGTGGTCGTGGGATACGGTATTCAGAAGAAAGCCAATCTTTCGGGGTCGGTAGACCAAATCACTTCAACCCAGTTGGAGCAACGACCTATGACGGATTTGTCGAAAGGATTGCAGGGAATGGTACCTAATTTGAATGTTGATTTTACCAGTGGAGAGCCGGGACAGGCTGCCAATATTAATATTCGTGGTGAAGCTTCCATCAACGGTGGTTCTCCGCTGATTCTGATAGATGGCGTAGCTTCGGATGCTGAAGAGATGAATCGCTTGTTACCCGAAGATGTAGAGAGTCTTTCGGTATTGAAAGATGCTTCTTCGGCTGCCATTTACGGTGCCCGTGCCGCTTTTGGGGTTGTTTTGATTACGACCAAGCAAGGGAAGGGCGATAGAATTCAGGTGAATTATAACAATAATTTCTCGTGGAAGCGTCCTTCTTCATTGACTGAAAAAACTTCCGATCCTTATATTTATTTGAAACTGAAGAACATTGCGGTGTTAAACACTCCTTGGAGCTCCGGTCATGTGACCAGTGACGAGCGTTTGGAGTGGGCACGTCAACGTTCTGACAATCCCGATGGAACGGAAGCCATACGCCTGAATCCGTTGGACAACACGCAGTGGGAGTATATGGGTAATCGCAACTGGACAAATTATTTTCTGGATAAGAGTACATTCAGTCAGGCACATCAGCTTTCCATTTCCGGTGCGACAGAGAAAACCAAGTTTTATTTGTCGGGAGGTGTGGACAGTGAAGACGGTGTTTTCTCAGGTGTGGTAAAAAATGACAAGTATATTCGTTACAGTATGCGAGGCAAAGTTAATTATCAGATTTGGAACTGGTTGTCTGTTTCCAATAATACCTCTTTTGTCTCTACTACCCGTAAAAAACCGAGTTATTATAATTTGAGTGATTTTTACGATGCAGAGCCTCACGACATGGACGTGAACCCCGACGGTACATGGGCAAACAGTGAACTGGGTATTGCATTGGCACAATTGGTGGACGGAGGCGAGGAGAAAACCGTTTACGACCGTTTGCAAAGTACTTTCTCGGCCGAAATGAATTTTTGGGAAAGAATGTTGGTGCTGAACGCTAACTTTACTTTTTCAAAAAGCCATGAAGATTACGACTGGTATAAGACTAAGTATCGCATTGGCTACGGACCGGATGATGTTCGCGAACAGGGTACAAGCCGTGCTTACAAAGGCAGTACTTCCGAACTATATACCGTGCTTGACTTGTATGCCACGTTGACCAAGTCGTTCGACAAGCATTTGGTGAGCGGTGTGTTAGGTTTCAATCAAGAATATAGCCGTTGGGACAAATTCACTGCCGACCGTTACGACATCATATCTACCTCTTTGCCTTCCATCGGCTTGTCCTCAGGCGAACAGTATGTAGACGAAACTTATAAGGATTGGGCTATTCGTGGCTTGTTTTTCCGTGCTAATTATATGTATGACAACCGTTATATTTTTGAATTGAACGGCCGTTATGATGGAACTTCACGTTTCCCCAAAAACAAACGATATGGCTTTTTCCCTTCGGGTTCGGTAGCATGGCGTGTCGATGTGGAACCTTTCTTTGAACCGCTCCGGTCTTTATTCTCACAATTCAAGATACGTGCTTCGTATGGTTCATTGGGCAATCAGCTGGTAACCGAATATGGATATATTCCTTCTATGAATTCGTCATTGGGCAGTTACCTGATTGATGGAAAATTGCAACAAACCGTTACAGCTCCGGGCTTGGTTTCTCCCGATTACACTTGGGAACAGGTGCGTACATTGAACGGAGGTATTGACTTGGCGTTGTGGAACAATAAATTGGTGGTCTCTTTTGACATTTACCGTCGTGATACAAAGGGAATGCTTACATTAGGAAAAGAATTGCCGGGTGTGTTGGGCAAGACAGAGCCGAAAGAGAATGCCGCCGACCTGAAGACAAGAGGATGGGAATTGTCTGTCGCTTATCGGGATGAGTTTCAACTGAAAGGTAAACCTCTGAATTGGGGGGCACGCTTCGTATTGTCCGACAATCGTTCATGGATTACAAAGTTTGACAATCCTACCAAAAACCTTAGTCAATATTATGAAGGACAGGAATTGGGCGAAATTTGGGGATTGCAAAGTGATGGGCTGTTCAAGAGCAAGGAAGAAATTGCTGCGTTGGATGAAACAGAAATTATACCTTGGGGTGCATTGGAAATCGTGGAAGGATGGCCTAAATACAAAGATTTGGATGGCGACCAGCGCATAACGAAGGGTACTACTGTAGACAAACCGGGTGACTTGAGTGTTATAGGAAATTCATCACCTCGCTTTCGTTTTGGTTTAAACCTGAATGCAGAATGGAACGGGTTTGACGTATCGGCTTTCTTGCACGGAATAGGCAAGCGCGATTATTACCCTGTCAGCTATCTATATTGGAGTTTCTACCAACAACCGTATACCGGCGGACAGGTGCATGCTTTTGATTTCTATCGCCCTACGACAGACAGCGATGTAGAAATGGCCAAACATTCCCAGTCTTACATCAATGCGGGCTTGGCTAATCAGAATCTGGATTCTAAATATCCGGTGTTCCAGTCTTGGCTGGCCGATAAGAATTTGGGAACAGGCATTAACGGTATGGGGCTTGCCATTCCGCAAACCAACTATATGTTGAACGGTTCTTATCTGAGAATTAAGAATATAACGATAGGATATACATTACCGGCCCGTTGGACTAAGAAGACGCACTTGAACCGTGTTCGTATTTATGTCAGTGGCGACAATCTCTTTGAATGGAGCGGGCTGAAGAAATATTTCGATCCCGAAGCGGTAACCAATTCCGATTCTTACGGATATGTCTATCCGTTCAACCGCCAATATTCGTTTGGTATAAATGTAACTCTCTAAAAAAGAAATATTTAATAGAAACATGATAATGAAAAGTAGATTTTATATATGGCTTAGTTTGGTAGCAGGTTTGTTGGCTACTTCATGCAATGATGCCTTTATGGACCGTCAGCCTCATACAGAAATAGGTGCGGACAGTTATTTCAATACGGAAGAAGATTTGAAAATGTATTGTTATGGCTTGATCAACACACCCGGTTATAACTATACGGCAGATGCCGGTACAGATGACCAGGCTACTACAGATAATGTAGAGGTAAAGAACATCATGACTTCGGCCAATCCTACGTCGGTAACTATTTCTGCAGGTTGGTCGTGGGAACGCCTGTACAATATCAATTTCTTCTTGGAACGTTGCGAAAAGGCTGTCGTTCCTTCCGAAGTGCTTGCACATTATCAGGGAATAGCCCGTTACTACCGGGCTGCCTTTTATATGGATATGGTGAAGCGTTTTTCGGATGTTCCTTGGTATGATAAGACATTGACCACTGATGACCAGGACTTATACAAAGGGCGTGACAAACGGGAAGATGTGGTTACCAAGATATTCGAAGACTATCAGTTTGCAGCAGAGCATGTAAAAACAGGGCAACCCAAAGGAACCATAGACAAATGGATTGTGCTGGCTACCATGGCACGTCATGCGCTTTATGAAGGTACATACCGCAAATATCACGAAGAATTGAATTTGCAGAATACGGCAGATATTTATCTTAGAATAGCAGTGGATGCTGCATCGCAGATTATGGAAGAGGGTGGTTTCAGTTTATATAATACGGGAAATCCTGAAAGTGATTACTCAACCTTGTTCAATTCGTTGGATCTGACTACTAATCCTGAGATAATTCAGGCCCACTATTATGAAAAAGCTACTGCTAGCAACGGATTCTGGGCTTATATGTTCGGAAATTATATCCCTTGTCCTACCAAGGACTTGGTGCAGGCTTACTTGATGAGTGACGGCTCTTACTATTCTGCCCAGCCGGGATATGAGACCAAGCAATTTGTCGAGGAGTTTCAGAATAGAGATCCTCGTATGAGCCAAACATTGGCTTATCCGGGGTGGGAATTGGTGAATACCATGACTTATGCACCCGGTGCAGGTATATATGTGCAGAACTTGAATAAGAATTTCTCCGGTTATCATCAAATAAAAGGTTTTATCAACAACAAGGATCAAGATTATTATTACAGCATTGACTATCCGGTCATTCGTTATGCCGAGGTGTTGTTGACTTATGCCGAAGCACGTGCCGAACTGAATGAACTGACTCAGAGTGATTTGGATAATACAATCAATTTAATCCGCGACCGTGCCGGTATGCCTCACATGTTGCTTTCTCCGCAGGCTGACCCTGCTTTGCAGGAAGCTTTTCCCGGAGTGTCTCCTTTGCTGTTGGAGATACGTCGCGAACGTCGGGTGGAACTGGTATTTGAAGGATTCCGTTTTGACGATTTGATGCGCTGGAAAGCCGGAAAATTGTTGGAAAAGGAACCGGAAGGACTTTATTTTCCGGGATTGGGCAAATACGACTTGACGGGCGACGGTATAGAAGACATTTATTTGATTCCTTCGGATGCGAACATTCCTGCCGAGGCCGATAAGGAAACCAATTCGTTGGGAGAGAAACTGGTGTACTACAGAACAGGAAGCATTGACGATGTAAATGCAACGGTTTATTTGCGCGAAGGAACCAAAGGCAATATATTAACCATTAAAGATATGGGTACTTTTCAAGAGCCTAAATACTATTATCGTCCGGTGCCCAAGCATGAAATGGATTTGAACCCGAATTTGGGTCCTCAATTATTTGGTTGGGAATAATAAATATAAGAATAGTTATGAAGAAAAATTGTTTGAATTGGTTTTTGTCGGCTGCCTTTTTATTTTTGTTGGGCAGTTGTGCAAACAAAGTGAAACCCGGGCAAGAACCGGAAGTGAAAGAGAAGTTTACCTTTGCTTATTTTACAGATGTTCATTTGAACAAGGATAATCGTGGCAATGGTGATGTTGCTTTGCGCATGGCATTGTCTGACGCAAAGAACAAAAGGGTGGACTTTATTTTGTTTGGAGGAGATAATGCGGATACCGATGCTTTGGGAGATGCAGAGCACACGGCAGATTCTTTGCATGAACGTTTCAAGTCGATTGTAGATGAGGCCGGAATCCCGCTTTATTTCACGATAGGAAACCATGACCGTTATTATCGTCGGAATGGCGAGACGGATACATTGGGATTCGGCTTGTTTGAAAAGTACTTTGGAAACACATTCGGTTCTTTCGACCATAAAGGAGTGCATTTCATTACACTAAACGGTCTTTTCCCTTGCGAAAAAGGCCCTTATTCGGTAAGCCCTGAAGAAATGGAATGGCTGAAAAGCGATTTGCAAAAAGTGGGAAAAGAAGTTCCGGTGGTAGTATCCATTCATGTGCCTATGCTTTCGCTTTACTATCCGGTGGTGGAAGGTAATTTCAAGGGAGCCGACATGATATGCAACACTAAGGACGTTTTTGAGGTGCTGAATGGTTATAATGTGCAGCTTGTCCTTCAAGGACATCAGCATATTTACGAGCAAATTCAGGAAAGAAACCGCTGGTTTGTCACCGCCGGAGCAGTGTCGGCATATTGGTGGGGAGGCGCTTTCCTTGAAACGGAAGAAGGTTATTTGCTAGTTCGTGTGGACGAGAATAACCGTTTCAGTTGGGAATATGTGGATTATGGATGGAGTGTAGGAAATAATAATAACTAATGTATATGAAAACAAGAAATGTATGGATACTGGCAGCTTTGTTGTGCGGTCAGATAGGTGTGCAGGCTCAGGAAGCATTGCCCAAGGAAGTCAAAGTAGGTAAAGAACGTATAAAGGCGCGTCATGAAATATGTCTGCCACAAATCGATGACTATCAGTTGCTGAAGTGTGATTTTCATATCCACACTATTTTTTCCGATGGTATTGTGTGGCCTTCGCTTCGTGTGCAGGAGGCATGGGAAGAAGGATTGGACGCCATTGCAATAACCGATCATATTGAGGGCCAGCCGGCTCGCCGGGGGTTGCAGACAGGTAATCACAATTATTCGTTTGATGCTGCTCGTGAAGAGGCTTTCCGGAGAAATATCATTTTAATAAAGGGAGGAGAAATTACCCGTTCCATGCCTCCCGGACATTTGAATGCTTTGTTTGTGGAAGATCTGAATGTGCTCGACCAAAAAGACTATATGAAAGCCATCGAGGAAGCGCACAATCAGGGAGCGTTCATCCAGTGGAATCATCCGGGATGGGGAGTGAACGAAATCAAGTGGCACGATGTGCACGAGGAATTATACAAGAAAGGATGGTTGAACGGCATTGAAGTGTTCAATGAGTTCGAGTGGTATCCGGTGGCTTTGGATTGGGTCAATGAAAAGAACCTGACATTGCTTGGCAATACAGATGTGCACGATGTTATCGAGCGTTTGTATGATTTTCAAACAACCACTCATCGCCCTATGACTTTGGTTTTGGCTAAAGAAAGGACAGAGGAGGGAATAAAGGATGCTTTGTTTAATCGGCGTACTATGGTCTATTTTTACGATAATTTGATGGGCAAGAAAGAATATTTGGATAAGTTCTTTTGGGGAGCAGTTCAAGTAAGTCCGGTTTATTATAGCAGTGAAAAGCGTAATTATCTGGAAATAAAAAACAGTAGTGATGTGCCTTTCAGATTGAAGAAAGTGGATAAAGCTCGGAAAGGATATCCCGAACGGATAGAGATACCGGCAAGACAGTCTGTGACAGTTGTTTTGTCTAAAGATGACAATAACACAGGCAAGGTTCAATATGAGGTGGAGAACTTGATTGTTTCTCCTCGTGAGAAATTGCAAGTTGCCTTATTCTGATAGAATTGTCAGCTGTAGGGGCAGGGTTTGCCTGCCTGAAGACACAAGCCAACTGTTTTCGGGCGAGCGAACCTCGCCCCTACGAACGAAACGACAGCATTATCCACGTTTTGACACACTCCCTTCGTTTTTGGGTTACACTTCTTTGTAAACCATCATTTTCATACCTCGATATACTACAATGATTTTTTATATCCGAAGTAGATATTCATTTCAGCAAATTTCCCGGTAAAGTCAGTTTATTCTCTTTTTGACTTCGGAAGATAACCATGGTTTGCGGTTGCTTTAAATCTGTTTCTTGAACTGCTTTCTGCAAGTCAGCCAGGTTATTCACGGTTTTGCCGCCCAGCTCCAAAATCACATCGTTGGGGCGGATATAGTCACGCAACACACTACCCAGTGCATTGACCGAAATGACATAAACGCCGCGTTCCGTATCCATACCGGTGGCAGAACGTTCGCCCAGGGTATCCAAGTTTTTAATTTGTAGTCCTTGCCATTCGATAGTGGCATGTGCTTTTCCTTCTTCCATGAGAATGGGTTTGGGAAATTCGGGCGTCTTGGCCAAAGCTTTTAATCGGGGTGAGACAACTCCGAATCTATCCATGTCAAAGTTGCGGAAGCCACAACGAAAAACAGCGTCCGAATGGTTGTCAATCCGATAATCTCCCCGGCTCGGGTTAAGGAAGGCAGGGGTGCATACAATGGAATGTGCATCGGTATTCTGTTTGCGGGCTTTTTGGTAAGCAGTGCTGTCGGTAAAGATGTTATAATCCACTTCCAGACCCCAATGGCGGACTTGAATCGGCCGGTAAGAAGACATCACAATATTACGGGTAAACACATCACCGCTGTTCTTAAACCATACGTGAGGATGGAAAGAGTTATTGACTATGATATTGTTTTCTACTACCCGATAGAAGCCTTCACGCAGTTTGATGCCTCCGTTCAGACACAGATTGTTATAAATGTGGTAATTACCGGAGCCGTCGTCCAAGTCAATGTCCCAACCTCTGTCGCAGCGAAAACGATTATGCCGCAATACGATGGGCGAAGTGACGTCTGCCAGAATCAGTGAGGGTTCGGCATTTACCAACGAATCCATTACTTGGCGGTGAGGATGCCAGAAACGGTCACGTCCCCAAGAATTGAAGGAACCATGGTCACCGGTTTCTTTTACCGTGTCAAATACATCGTTGAATTCGATGATATGCCCGCCCCAAGTTCCTTCGCTGACGTTGATGCCGGCACGCGGAGTATCATAGATGCTATTGTGGCTGACTGTGATGTGTCGGCATATGGATAGTTCCACTCCCGTAATCTGTTTCTCGAACAGACCGATGGAGTGAATCAGATTGTCATATACCAGACAATGAGCCGGATAGTTATTTCCTATAGGACCGGGTATACGATCCAGTTTCCCGGCCGCTACAAACTCATTATATTCGAAGCTTGGAGAGCGGACAGCATTCGGGTCGCCCACAAAGCAAACAGCACTGGCTCCGATACGGGTAAAATGAGAACCCGATACGGTGGAGCGGCGGTTATAACAGGAGAAGAAGACTGCGTTTCCTCCCAAATTATGAATATAGCAATCTTTCAGCGAGCAATCTTCCGTACCTTCAAACACCACGGCACCACCCCGATAGACCATCCAGTCCGAGCGGAGCAACGGTTCGTATTTATCCATAAAAGTACGCAATGTTTGTGTCAGTTCGATTCCCTGTATAGTAATGTGAGTGACCGGCTGTTGTTCCGAACCGCGGAATTCAATCAGATGCTTGAGTATGGGAGTCTCGAAGACGGCTGTTTCTGCGTCTTCGTCCGGCATGGGATAATAATATAAGGTGGAAGATTCCGCCTGATAGAACCATTCACCCGGAGCGTCCAATTCTTCGAATATATTTTCCACCATCCGTTTTTTGGCGTGTAATCCTGATTGGCGGTTGTTCTGCCATCCGCCTTCCAGCATCAGTTTTCCGGCTTTGTCTTTACCGGTGATGCGGTAGTGAAAATCACCCCAGTCGCTTATGTGCATGGCATGGAGGTATCCTCCTTCGGGATGTTTCCAGCTCTTTACCCTCCGGGGAGCGGTGGCATCGGCTGAGGTACCGTTGAAACGCACTGCTGTGGAATCGAAATTGGGATAACGTGCCATGTGGCGGATGTTTCCGTTACTCAACAGCATATCCGGGTGACGTATGTCGTCTTGGAGAACAGCTGTCAGGATACCTTTTTTATAAGGCTTCCACACAGGGTGTAATACTTTTCCGCCGGATAGCGTTACTTGTTCATTGCGGAAGGCACGTATGGATAATGGTTTCTCTTTTCCACCGTCTTCGGGGGTGAAGATTAAAGGGCGTTCCAGCCGATAGATACCTTTACGTAAATAGATGGTTGTTTCTCCCTGAGCTTTTCGAGCTTCCAATTGTGCCCGTTCAATGGTTTGGAAAGGTTTCTGAAAACTTCCGTCGTGATTGTCATTTCCATTGGGAGCCACATAATACTGATTCTGTGCCCACAGGAACAATACTTGTCCCAGCAGGCATAGAGTCAAAATGCTTCGTTTCATTCTATTATTTATTTTCTGCGTTAGCATGCGGATAATCAATCGTGTAGTGCAGGCCGCGGCTTTCTTTGCGTTCCATTGCCTGACGCGTAATCAGATATCCGATGTTAATCATGTTGCGCAATTCACACAGTTCGCGTGATGCCTTGCAGCGTTTAAACAGTCGTTCGGTTTCTTCATACAGGATGTCCAAACGGTTCCAGGCACGAATCAGGCGCGTATTACTGCGCACGATACCCACATAGGCTTCCATGATTTGGTTCACTTCTTTCATGCTCTGTGTAATCAGCACACGTTCTTCATTATTCATGGTGCCGTCATCGTTCCATTCGGGAATGTCCTCATTGTAATCATACCGGTCGAGCACACTCAAAGCATGTTTGGCCGCAGCATCGGCGTAAACCACTGCTTCAATCAGTGAGTTGGATGCCAGACGGTTGCCGCCGTGCAGTCCCGTGCAGGAACACTCGCCGATGGCGTACAGGCGGTTGATACTGGACTGTCCGTCCAAATCCACCTTAATGCCTCCGCACAGATAGTGAGCTGCCGGAGCAACAGGAATATAATCTTTGGTGATATCGATACCCAGACTGAGACATTTCTTATATATATTAGGGAAATGCTTCTTGGTTTCTTCCGGGTCTTTATGAGTGACATCCAGATAAACATGGTCTTCACCGCGCTGTTTCATTTCACTGTCGATGGCACGTGCCACGATATCACGCGGAGCAAGAGACAGACGCGGATCGTATTTTTGCATAAACTCCTCACCACTCTGGTTTTTCAACACGGCACCGTAACCGCGCATGGCTTCAGTGATGAGGAAGCTGGGACGGTCGCCCGGATGAAAGAGGGCAGTGGGATGGAACTGAATGAACTCCATATCTTTCACTGCGCCTTTGGCACGATATACCATGGCAATACCGTCACCGGTGGCTACCAGCGGATTGGTGGTATTGCGATAAACGGCTTCACAGCCTCCTGTGGCCATAATAGTCACTTTGGATAAGAAAGTATCTACTTCTCCGGTGCTTTCGTTCAGCACATACGCGCCAAAACATTTGATGCCCGGAGTATGACGGGTGACGATGATACCCAAATGGTGTTGAGTAATGATTTCTACTGCATAATGATCGGTAAAAACCGTAATATTGGGGTGGGCTTTTACAGTTTTGATGAGGCTTGTCTGTATTTCTGCGCCGGTATTGTCTTTATGGTGCAGGATACGGAACTCGGAATGTCCTCCTTCTTTATGTAAGTCAAACTCTCCGTTTTCTTTCTTGTCAAACTCTACTCCCCATTTTATTAATTCTTGAATCTGCGATGGAGCTTCGCGCACAACTTTTTCCACGGCTGCACGGTCACTAATCCAGTCACCGGCAATCATTGTATCTTCAATGTGCTTTTCGAAATTGTCTACTTTCAGGTTGGTAACAGATGAGATACCTCCCTGAGCAAAATAGGTATTGGCTTCTTCCAGCCCGGCTTTACAAATGAGGGCAACCTTGCCTTTGTGAGCCACTTTCAGTGCGAAGCTCATTCCGGCAATTCCGGAGCCGATCACAAGGAAATCGAATTTTCTAACCATGATAATGTGATTTATGGTTGCAAAGGTAAAGAAAACCTTTTTTCATTGTACATTTTAATGCTGTTATTTGCTGCCTTTTTTTGAAAGATACGGTATGATATGTATTTTATTGGTGTTCTTCTTTTCGTTTAAAATGGATTCGTTTGTTGTTTTATGGTCGTGGGAATCTTGTTCCGTGATTGTGGGGATGGAAGAAAAACAATCAGCTCTTTTAAAATAATTGAGAACAAATGATTAACTTGCGCCAAAATTTAAAATTATGATGAATCGGACTTTCCATGTAAAGATTTCAGGAACAACTCATTTGTTTCTTATTCTGTTTACTTTGATTATGCTGGTTGCCTTTTGGTACAAAGGGGCGGCATTGATAGGGCTGTTTTTCGCTATGATTGTCATTATCAATATAGAGCGTATCATCCATTCTACCTATACATTGACGGCAGACGGAAACTTGGTGATTTATAACGGACGTTTCCAAAAGGAGAAGACCATTCCGCTTTCACGGATTACGGATGTAGAACTGAAACGTCTCTTCGGATTGAAACACCTGAGATTCACCCGATATGTATTGGTGCATTATGACAATGATAAGGTGATAGACCTTCTGCCGGAGAAGCCTGAGGAATTTATGAATGCATTGGTCAGGCGGTTGGAACATAAAGAAGAGGATGAAGATACTTTTTGAAGAAAATATGTAGCAGAAAACCGGTTATTTTAGTATCTTTCGGACATACAACCTTTAAAATCGGAAAACATGGAACAAGTATTTAAGACAAAATGGGTTCCCGATTGGCAATATGTAGGAATGGGGGTCGCCATATTGGTCGTGATTGTTATCTTTTTTTGGCTGCAGGAATGGACGGCTTTGGGTGGTTTAATTGTACCTCTCATGCAGTTTTATTCTCAGTCGAAGACTATTTATACGATTAAAGATAGCGGTGTGCTGGAAGTTAAATCGGTATGGGGCAAAAGATTCTGTGTGGATGGCATCAGGAACATTACTTACCAGCCTCATGCCCTTGGGATGCAAAAGATAAAAGTTGAACATGCACAAGGATTTGTGATGATAAGTCCCGACAGACCTTTGGAGTTTGTGGAAGCTTTGAAGAAGGTATGTCCCGGCCTGGCGGTCGAAGGTTTTGAATTGATAAAGAACTGATTAATTTTAATAAATACCATGAAATATCAAATTGCGATTATCGGTGGAGGGCCTGCCGGCTATACTGCTGCCGAAGTTGCCGGAAAAGCCGGCCTCAGTGTTGTGTTGTTTGAAAAGAGGAGTCTGGGGGGCGTGTGCCTGAATGAAGGTTGCATTCCCACAAAGACATTGCTCTATTCCGCCAAAGTGTATGATTATGCCAAGCACGCTTCCAAATATGCGGTCACTGTGCCCGAAGCTTCTTTTGACTTGGGCAAGATTGTTGCCCGGAAATCAAAGGTGGTGCGTAAGCTGGTGTTGGGCATCAAGGCGAAACTGACTGCCCATCAGGTGAATATAGTAACGGGAGAGGCTACTGTCATAGATAAGAACACGGTGAAATGCGGTGAGGAGATTTACGAATGCGAGAACCTGTTGCTTTGTACCGGTAGCGATACATTTATTCCTCCCATTCCGGGAGTGGATGGCGTGAATTATTGGACACACCGTGATGCATTGGACAATAAGGAAGTGCCTGCTTCACTGGCCATTGTCGGAGGTGGCGTAATCGGAATGGAATTTGCTTCTTTCTTCAATAGTTTGGGCGTACAGGTTACTGTGGTCGAGATGATGGATGAAATCCTCGGTGGAATGGATAAGGAGCTTTCGGCAATGCTGCGTGCCGAGTATGCCAAGAAAGGAATTAAGTTCCTGCTGAGTACCAAGGTGGTAGGAGTGGCAAAAGAGGAGAACGGAGTAACGGTCTCTTACGAAAATGCAGAAGGGGCGGGAAATGTTTCAGCCGAAAAGTTACTGATGAGTGTAGGCCGTCGCCCCGTAATGAAAGGTTTCGGATTGGAGAATCTGAATTTGGAACTGACGGAACGTAAGTGCGTCAAGGTGGACGAATACATGCAGTCCTCGGTTCCCGGTGTCTATGTGTGCGGAGACTTGAACGGTGTCTCATTGTTGGCACATACGGCCGTGCGCGAAGCGGAAGTGGCTGTTCATCATATTCTTGGAAAAGAAGATGCGATGAGTTACCGTGCCATTCCGGGCGTAGTCTATACCAATCCTGAGATAGCGGGTGCAGGCATGAGTGAAGAAGCTCTGCAGGCTGCCGGCATTACTTATCATACAATAAAACTACCGATGGCATATTCCGGTCGCTTTGTGGCGGAAAATGAAGGAGTAAACGGGGTTTGCAAAGTATTGACTGCCGACGACGGAACGGTATTGGGTGCCCACATGCTGGGTAATCCTGCTTCCGAACTGATTGTGTTGGCGGGCATAGCTATCGAAGACCGCAAGAAAGTGGATGATTGGAAACGATATGTGTTCCCTCACCCCACAGTAGGAGAAATCTTCAGAGAACTGTAAACATTCTCAAAGAGTATCCTGCCTAGCATTCCACCACCCGGTACACATTCCCCTTAGCGGTATGCACCCGCTCGCCCGGCTGGGTGGTGGAAAGGGCCAGCACCTCCTGTGAATGGTCTTCCTCCGTGGTAAAGCGGAAGCAGAGGCATTTTAGACGGACCCAGCTTGTCGAATTCATCCAAGTAGGCCGTAGGCGGAGAGTCCGGCTTCGGCGGATGCCGGTGAGCTGAGGTCGTAACTTCTACACCAAGCAGAATGTCATCACCTAATGTGTTGGCAAATCCAATCCCGGCACAGAATATGACGGAGCCTGACACAATGACATATATACGTGCAGGCTCATGCGTACGTACGTGTAGGCCGATGCGTACGTACGTGTGGGCTTATGCCACCGTATGTGTAGACCGATGCCTACGGGGGTCAAAATGTGGATAATGCTGTCGTTTCGTGCGTAGGGGCGAGGTTTGCTCGCCCGAAAACGGTTTGTTTTGTGTCTTCGGGCAGGCGAACCCTGCCCCTACAACTGACGATGGGATAGCCCGGTTTCGTTTTGACACACTTCCCATGCTGTAAAAAAGACTTTGATGTTTTCCAAAAAGACCTTGATGTTTAAAAAAAGCCTCAAAGTCTTTTTAAAAAAGGTCGTTGTGTTTTCAGAAAAGCTCGGCATCTTTTTAATAAAGCTCGGTATGTTTTTCATGTAGGGGCAGATTGCATCATCCCCTCATTAAGCCGGTCATCCTTCTTTTCCGTTCATCCTTACATTTTAATTAAAACACTCACATAATCAGTCGGTTAAGAATGACAGCACATCCCCTCATCCTCCCTTCAGCCGCGCTTCCCGAGTCCCTTCACAATCCCTTGTGTACTTTCTACACCTCTTTTCAGCCTGCCCCTACAAGCAAAATGCAAGAAACGTGACAATATGATTGAAATGTATACTTATTTCTCATAAAGACTATGGTTTGTCCGCTTTTAACAAAGAAAAAACACTGATAAACAACAAAATAACCTCTTTCAAGAGCACAAATTCGGGGTCACAAAAGCATAAAGGTGGTCCCTGGACCTAGTGAGCCTAAATAAGACAGTCAACACACTGTTATTCAACACTTTGACTACATCACCACTTTGCAAACCCAGCACCATTTTCCAACTAGACAGAAACAAGTATCCAAAGCATTGCTTATCAACACATTAAGATCGTTTTTCAGCACTATAACGTCCCTCCAAAAAGGCCTTGGAGTTTAAAAAAAAGACTAAGGTCTTTGCTAAAAACTCCTTAATCTTTTGATAAAACACTTTAGTCTTTTAGAGCCTGTTCAAGTTTCATTCGAAAGCTCTTTAATTTTGGTGCTACTTTATAAATCATTTATTATCAATGCATTTAAAAAAATCATACAACCAGACGCAGTATTTTACATTCTGCTGCATTATATAAAATACAAGAAAACCATTATTAACCTTTTAATCACCACCTTTATGAAGAAGATTTTAAATTATTTATTCGTGTTATGCCTGCTCGTTGGAGCATACGGTTGCAGCGATGATGACAGAGATGTAAAACGGATTTATCCGGAGGAAAAACAAGAACCTTTTGAAAGAGAGAATTTGAAAGGATATTTAAGGTATGATAATTCCCTTAAAAGATGGATAATCTATCCTGTTGACGAACCGGAATTCCGAACAGGAGATGAAGATAGTATATCTTTTTTAATTGAAAACATGAAGGATGAATACAAGGCTTATGAAGGTGATGTTACCTTCAGTGGCATCCTTTTATATTTATATTATGAAGCGAGATTGCCTATAACAGGTTGCCATGGTGGTACTTACATTTACTCTCTCCATCTAAAAGACATTCAGAAAAGAGAACCGGCAGAAAGTCCCTACTAATTGATACGAAACAATTAATTTTAAATGCATAATACTATGAACAAACTTTTTACTTATCTGCTTGCATTATGCACGGCTACTTGTCTATATGGTTGCAGTGAAGAACTAGAGGAAATGACTTCTACAGAAGAATCTCCTTCAAACATTGTCAGCCGTTCAATCCCTGAAAGTTTTTCTTGTGGAACGATAGAAACAGACCCACCGGCATGGTATTTCAATACTCCTCGCGTTTTTAATAACAATAGCATTTATACCTTAAATATTTATATCCATGTCATTAGAAGTTCTAGCGGAGTGGGATTTTATAATGGTTATTATAGACACAAATTCTCTGCAGAGCAAATAGCCAAAATGCGCAGCATCATTAGCCAAAGAGAAGAAGTAAGCCCCACTATTCATCAAAAACAGATTATCGGTCCCAAACATTTCTCCAACAGCGGTACCTACTCGCTGAGTGTATTAAATGCCGATGAAAGCGTGAGATGGGAAGTAACGGCCTACAGTGAAAACGGTTCTACCAAAACCACCTATACCACTTCTACATTGACTTTGTCTTCCACCCAGCCAACCTATTACAGTATCGTGGCTTCCATCACATCGCCTGCCGGAACCAAGTCTGTCACAACCCATGCCACTTGCAATGAACCATCTCCCTACATCGGAAGCTTGTATTGGGAAACCAACCAAGGGCAATACAGCATTACCGATGCCACAAACTATGGCGAACCCTCTATGTATCCGGAAACATCAACCTGAGCCTGGAATATAGAGACAAGGCAGGAAACACATCGGATGCTCTTCCGGGAGCTGACTTTATGTGTACCACAGCAAGTAATCGCCTTGTGCGTGGCAAAACATTTTCGTTGACACCCGCCGACTGCGAAAGGGATTTGTATATTCGGGCCAAAGATGCCTGTGGCACGGCAGAATCGTTTTTCGTCATTCCTTGCCAAGTGACGAACTATTATTATGATGTCAATGTAGCTTTGGGTGAAGTTGCCATTGGTGTAGTGAAAACCGACAATGCAGAAGTAAACGCCATTTTGACTGCCCAAAAAGCAAAACAAGCTGTTGTCTTTAATGCAGCAACAGATGTCAAAATCAAATCGGTAGTAGTTTACACAGAAAACCGGCAAGTGCTTTATTCCAAAGAATACGCCATGGGAGTTTCTGAAATAAAGATAGATGCAGTCTCATGGGCTTCGGGAGTTTATCACTTAAGCATTTCGAACGGAACGGAAGTGCGGCATCAGAAAATAATGATTCCATAAAAACATACCAACACAATAAAGAAGGTGTCTCGAAACTCTCATAAGTCAAAAGGGGTTGTGTCAAATAAGTTATTGGGGTCATTGGGCGGACACATGGGTCCGCCCCTACCGTAAAGTATTATCGAAAAAGTTCAAAAGCCGGAAGAAGTATTACAGATGAAAGGAGGCTGAAACGACAATACGGAATGTCCATTCACTACCGGAAGCCCCATTAACAGGGTGTTTCAACGACTAATGAAAGGAGGAAGGGAGAAACAGATTTTCGCTTTCTTTCTTGCAGGTTCCATGCTTTTGTTATATATTGCCACCCTGTTTTAAACAGGCTTAGAATGAATTTTATTCTTGGAAATACATCTATCAATGAAACGAGCCGTATTATTTTTATTACTGAACTTGACTATTTGTGCTATTTATGCCCAGAGCCAACCTGTTTCCCAAAGGCTGGATGCTTTGCTGAACGACGAAATCCTGAAAACTTCCGAAGTTGGTATCACGGTCTTCGACCTGACCACGGGTGAATCTCTTTATCGGTATCAGGATGAGAAACTGTATCGCCCTGCTTCCATTGAGAAGGTGATTACTTCTGTCACAGCGCTTGCCCGTCTTGGGGCAGATTATACAATGGATACCCATCTTCGCTATACCGGGAAAATAGAGAATGATACACTGAAAGGGAATCTTTATCTGATAGGGGGCTTTGACCCGGAGCTGATGGATGAAGACCTGGATAGCCTCGTGGCGGCGGTGGAAGCGCAGGGCATCCGCTATGTGACGGATACCATTGCTGCCGATGTATCGATGACAGATTCCGTATATTGGGGACCGGGGTGGTCGTGGGATGATACTCCTTATTCATTCCAGCCTTATCTTTCTCCTCTGATGCTGAATCGCGGTTGTGTGGATGTGTCTGTTTCGCCTGCTCAGAAAGATTCTTTGCCGGCAGTACTTTGTACTCCTGTTTCAGATTATTACCGCGTTTGTAATCGGGCAGTGAGCCGTAACCCACAGGCAGGGAAATTGGAAATCACCCGCAACTGGCTTTCCAATGGCAATGTAATAACGGTTTCGGGCAATGTGTCCCGACCCTATACAGGACAGGTGAATATTTATACTTCCAAAGACTTTTTCTTCCATACGTTTATCCAACGGTTGAAAGAGAAGGGAATTACCTCCGGTGTGCATACTTATGCAGATTGCCCCGTCATCCATGACAGCATTGCAACCTTTTGCACCATCAGAAGACCCATCAGACAGGTATTGGAACGTGCCTTGAAGAAGAGTGATAACCTGTGTGCCGAATCCATGTTTTATCACCTTGCCGCGCAACATGCCCCACACCATCGGGTGACTGCCGATGACGGGACGGATGCCATCGCCGATTTTATGAAGACTGTGCTCGGTTTTAATCCCGATAACTATAAAATTGTAGACGGCAGCGGCGTTTCCTTATATAATTATATCTCTCCGCGATTGTTGCTGGAGTATTTGAAGTATGCCTATTATCACCGGGATATCTTTTTGCCGCTGTATGATGCCCTTCCCATTGCCGGAGTGGACGGCACGTTGCAATATCGCATGAAGCAAACCAAGGCGCGGGGGAACGTCCGTGCCAAGACCGGTTCGGTGACAGGAGTAAGTTCGTTGGCAGGATATGTGAAAGGGGCCGACGGGCATCAGCTGGCTTTTGTCATCATTAATCAGAACGTGCTGAAATTAAGCCGTGCGCGTGTTTTCCAAGATAAAGTTTGCGACATCCTTTCCCGATAGCGGCGATGAGTTGCCCGGAGTGTGACGTATTTGGGAATAAGTGAAAGTGATTTTGCTGTAAACTGGACAAAATTTACACCTTTTCTGAACGATTACTGTATCTTGAAGTGGTGGATGTTTTGTAATTTTGCCCGAACAGAAAATCAAATGAATACCATCAAACACATATAAATAGCGTATGAAAACAAATTATGAAATTCGCTATGCCGCTCATCCCGAAGATGCCAAGCATTATGATACTGCAAGGATACGCCGCGACTTTCTGATAGAAAAGGTTTTTTCGGACAATGAGGTTAATATAGTGTATTCTATGTACGACCGTATGGTGGTAGGGGGAGCCCGGCCCGTAGGTGAAGTACTGAAGCTCGAAGCTATCGAGCCTTTGAAAGCTCCTTATTTTTTGACCCGTCGCGAAATGGGTATATTCAATGTGGGAGGTCCCGGTATGGTAAGAGCCGGTGATGCCGTGTTTGAATTGGATTATAAGGAAGCTCTTTATTTGGGAGCGGGAGACCGTGAAGTGACTTTTGAAAGCAAAGATGCCTGCCTGCCCGCCAAGTTTTATTTCAATTCCACTACCGCACATCGTAATTATCCCGATAAAAAGATTACCAAGGCAGATGCCATCGTTGCCGAAACGGGCTCGTTGGAAGGCTCTAACCATCGTTGCATTAACAAGATGTTGGTAAGTCAGGTGTTGCCTACTTGTCAGTTGCAGATGGGAATGACGGAGCTGAAACCGGGAAGCGTGTGGAATACCATGCCTGCACATGTGCACAGCCGCCGCATGGAAGCCTATTTTTATTTTGAGGTTCCCGAGGAACATGCTGTCTGCCATTTTATGGGAGAAGTGGACGAGACACGGCATGTGTGGATGAAAGGAGAGCAGGCTGTCCTGTCTCCCGAATGGTCTGTTCACAGTGCCGCTGCTACGCATAATTATACCTTTATCTGGGGAATGGGTGGTGAAAATCTTGACTATGGAGACCAAGATTTCTGTCTGATAACAGACTTGAAATAATAAAAATGCGATGTAAAAAAGAGTTTTATTAAATGTTTTGTGTACGATAACGGAAGATTTTTATTACCTTTGGGCATCGTAATGGATAAGAAAATACAAGAAATAAATTATTATACTAATAACATTAAATTAATTACTATGGTGAATTTTTCATTGGAAGGTAAGGTAGCTCTTGTAACAGGCGCTTCTTACGGAATTGGTTTTGCTATTGCATCGGCTTTTGCTGCAGCAGGTGCCACTATTGTTTTCAACGATATCAAGCAGGAATTGGTAGACAAAGGCTTGGCTGCTTATCAGGAAAAAGGTATCAAGGCTTTCGGTTATGTTTGTGACGTTACCAGCGAAGAACAAGTGAACGCTTTGGTTGCACAGGTAGAAAAAGAGGTAGGTGTTATCGATATCCTTGTAAACAATGCAGGTATTATCAAACGTATTCCGATGTGCGACATGAGTGCGGCAGAATTCCGTCAGGTTATCGACGTTGACTTGAATGCTCCGTTTATCGTGTCTAAAGCCGTTATCCCCGGCATGATTAAGAAAGGTCATGGAAAGATTATCAATATCTGTTCTATGATGAGTGAGCTGGGACGTGAAACTGTATCTGCTTATGCAGCTGCCAAGGGTGGTTTGAAGATGCTGACCCGTAATATTGCTTCTGAATATGGTGAATACAATATTCAGTGTAACGGTATCGGTCCGGGTTATATCGCTACTCCTCAGACAGCTCCGTTGCGTGAACTTCAGGCTGATGGTTCACGCCATCCGTTCGACCAGTTCATCATTGCCAAGACTCCGGCTGCACGTTGGGGAACTCCTGAAGATTTGCAGGGTCCTGCTGTGTTCCTGGCATCAGATGCTTCTGATTTCGTCAACGGTCATGTGCTTTACGTTGACGGCGGTATTTTGGCTTATATCGGTAAACAACCCAAATAATATAAAGCCCGGAAAGGGTTATTTTCAGGTACGGATGGGGGATGTGTCAAAACAGCATTATCCATGTTTTGACACAACCCCATTCTCCTTTCATTAATTATAGATAATATGAAGAAAATCTTTTTAGCAGTGGCAGCGGCATGTTCGTTGTGTTCTTGTTCGCAACAGCAGCCGGTTACTGTAACTGTTACCAATCCTTTGGCTATAGACCGCAGCGGCGAGATGGTGGAAGTATCCATGGCGGAAATTTCATCTAAGTTGCAATTGCCGGATACGGCGCAAGTGATTGTATTGGATGAAAACGACCTGGAAGTTCCTTATCAGGTCACTTATAATGATATGCTTATTTTTCCCACCTCGATAAAGGCATCTTCCACAGCCACTTATACTATTAAACCGGGTAATCCGCAACCGGTGGATGTCATTTCCTGCGGTCGTGTTTATCCCGAACGTGTAGATGATATTGCTTGGGAAAACGACCGTGCGGCTTATCGCGCTTATGGTCCTGCACTGCAGGCAACCGGAGAAAAGGCTTACGGTTATGACGTATTTACCAAACGTGTTCCCGAACCGGTGGTGGAAGACCGCTATGACGGCGAGTTGAATAGGAATATCTCTTATCACGTAGATCACGGTAACGGTATGGATGTATATGCAGTAGGACCTACATTGGGTGGCGGTGCGGCAGCTTTGTTCCCCGACAGCACCATTGCTTATCCGTATTGTTGGAAAGAATGTGAAGTGTTGGATAATGGTCCGCTTCGTTTCACGGCAAAATTGGTTTATAATCCATTGGTTATAAAAGGAGATAGCAATGTAGTGGAAACTCGTGTTATTTCGCTGGATAAAGGTTCACAGTTGAACAAAACAGTGATTTCTTATACTGATTTGAAAGAAGTGACTCCTATTGTAGCCGGTATCGTTATCCATAAAGAAAATCCGACAGGATATTCTTTCGATTCCAATGCCGGGTATATTGCTTATGCCGATTCTACTCAGAATCCGCGAAATAATAATGGCGTTATTTATGTGGGTGCTGTATTTCCTGCCAGTCTGAATGCTGCAAAAGCCCAGCTCTTCCCCGAAGCAGAACGAAAAGAACATGGTGGCGCCCTTGGACATGTGTTGGGCATCAGCGACTATGAACCGGGAACCGAATATGTTTACTATTGGGGTTCCGGATGGAGCAAATATGGTTTTGCCGCCGATACCGAATGGACGAAATATTTGGAGAATTTTGCCCAACAGGTACGTAACCCATTGACAGTGACTGTGAAATAAAAGAATATAGTGGATGATTAAAAAGTTACCTGAAAAAGCCGTGTGCTTCAAGGTAACTTTTTCTTTTTATTGAATAACTGGAATACGATGATGAAACAAAGAATAATTATTGGTTTCTTATGTATTTGTCTGGCAAGTATGGCTTTTGCTCAGGAGCGTATCCGTATTGAACATGGACCTTATTTGCAGAATTTGAAAGAAACGGAGACAACCATTGTATGGATGGCCAGCAAGCCGTCTGTCGGTTGGGTGGAATTAGCTCCCGATGACAGTAGTACATATTATCAAAAAGAACGGGAGAAGTTTTTTGATACAACAAACGGTGTGAAGAACACTTCCTTGTTGCATGTGGTGAAGATTAGCGGACTAAAACCGGGTACCGGTTATCGTTACCGGGTATACGCACAGGAAGTTTTGGACCATCAAGGTGTGGAAGTGACTTACGGAAAAGTAGCGGCAACGGATGTATATGGTGCCAAACCGCTTGTATTCACTACAAACGACCGTCATAAGCCGGAGACTTCTTTTGCAATGATTAATGATATTCATGGTCGTACAGACGATATTCCGAAATTGCTGGAGGTTGCAGACTACAAAAAGATGGATATGATTATCTTTAATGGGGATATGTTGACTCAGCTAAAAGATGAGTCAGGGTTGTTCAGCGGATTTATGGATGTTGCCATAGATTTGTTTGCAAAAGAAAAACCGATGTATTATGCACGTGGCAACCATGAAACCCGCGGACTGTTTGCCACTTCTTTTCAGCGCTATTTTTCGCCTAAAGAACCTCATTTGTATTATCTGGTGAGACAGGGGCCTGTTTGTTTTATCTTTTTGGATACAGGCGAAGATAAACCGGATTCCGACATAGAATATAGTGGCATTACGGATTATGACCGTTATCGCACGGAACAGGCGCAATGGTTGGCACAGGCAGTGCAGTCGGATGATTTCAAGCAGGCAAAGTACAAGATTGTCATTGCGCACATGCCTCCTTTACCCGATAAAAACTTGTGGCATGGGCAAATGGAAGTGCTTGAAAAGTTTGTTCCTATATTGAATCAGGCCGGTGTGGATGTTATGCTTTCGGGACATTTACATCGTTATTTTAACAACAAACCGACCGATAAGGTGAAGTTCCCTGTCATTGATAATGCACATAAGACAGTTATTAAGGCAGTGGCAGAGAGCAATCAGCTGGTGCTTGAGGTGAAAGATCTGCAGGGGAAGCCGGTAGATACGATTGTAATCCCTGCCAAATAAATGAAAGCTGTTTGTCAGCTGCCCTAAGCGTTTTCTGCTTTTGACACATCCTCCTACAGCAGACGATTTGATGGGCCATTGGGGAGTTGTCACACTCCCTTTCTTTCCCTTGTTGCGCCTTAAAAGTTCTTTTTGATGATTTCCTGCATTACTTCCGAGTTCCTGTCTTCGTCATTCGCTTCTTTTCTCAGTTCCAGCAAGCGTGCCTTCATCTCTTTGATAACCGGAGCATACTCGGCATCTTTATATGCGTTGTGATTTTCGTGCGGGTCTTTCTGCAAGTCATAGAACTCCCAAGCCGGAGCAGTCGGAGTATCGTCCGAACCGGTGGCATCCAGGTTATTGCCGTAAAGGAACATCAGCTTATAGCGTTCATTGCGGATGCCGATGTGTGCCGGACGAATGGTGTGGTGTGTCCAGTAACGGTAATACATATCTTTGCGCCAATTTTCGGGTGTGTTTCCGGCAAGGTTGTCCCGGAAACTTTGTCCTTGCGATTTGTTTGGAGTCTTTACGTGGGCATAGTCGGCAAGCATGGCTGCAAAGTCTGTGTTCAGAATAATATCCTTGTTGCGTGTGCCGGCAGGTATCTCTTTGGGATAGCGGATGACAAACGGCATGCGGAGTGGTTCCTCATACATCATTCGTTTATCAAAGAATCCATGTTCTCCCAGGAAGTATCCTTGGTCTGATACATAAATGACGATGGTATTCTTTGCCAATCCTTTTTCGTCCAGATAGCGGAGCAGTCGGCCGATATTGTCGTCGATGGTGGCACCGCAGCGCAGATAATCTTTTATCATTTTCTGATATATCTTCTTTCGGGCGGAGATACTGTCCATGCCTTCGGTGCTGAAGGGGAGTTCGGGATATTGGCACCACCAGGGGCCTTTGGATGCCTGTTCCCATCGCCATCCCATGTTCTCAAGCTGACGTCCGGTGAAGGTGCGTCCCGAAGCAATGGTATCGAACTCCATCATGGTGTCGGGTTCGGGAAAGGTTACGTCATCATATAGATGTTTCATGCGTTCGGGGAAATCCCACGGCTCATGGGTTGCCTTAAAGTGGCAGCAGAGCATGAACGGTTTATCGGTGTTGCGTTCTTCCATCCATTGGATACATTTGTCTGTCACCAAGTCGGTGGAGAAGCCTTTTTCTTCTGTGCCGTATCGTCCTTCGGTATCATCTTTCCAGTTTTCGGCTGTTTTGAAAACCGGGTTAATGTATTCTCCCTGGTCGTGAAACACGCTGAAGGTGTCGAAGCCGGAGGGTTGTGTTTTGAGGTGCCATTTACCGAAAAGGGCTGTCTGATAGCCGCCTGCCTGCATTTGTTTGGCAATATTGTCTTGGTTGCGGTCGAAGCTGTCTTCCAATGTTCTTACACCGTTGAGGTGGCTGTAGGCACCTGTCAGGATGGTGGCGCGACTGGGAGCAGAGATGGAATTGGTGCAAAAGCAGTTGTCCAGCACGCATCCTTCATCGGCAAGGCGTTTGATATTGTCGTTCTTTACATACGGAGCCAGTATACCTCCGTAAATGCCCCATGACTGTGAGGTGTGGTCATCCGATAGAATGAATAGGATATTGGGGCGTTCTTTGTCTTGTTCTTGCGCTTGGAGCTCTCCTGCCGACAGTGGTTGGCAAAGCAATGCGCCGGTCAGTAATTGAAGTGTTTTTCTTTTCATCATGGTTTTGTGTGTTTTTATTTGAATGGTTATCCGGCTGTGATTAGTCGAACACCTTGAATTCATATCCTTGTTCCAGTAACCATTCAATGGCTCTCGGCAATGCATATTTCATGTTTTTTTCTGCTTTAAGCGAGTCGTGGAAGGTGATGATGGAGCCGTTGCGCACATAGTGCTTGACCTTGCGTAGCACTTGCCGCCCGTTCAGTCGTTTGCTGTAGTCGCGGGTGACGAGGTCCCACATTACTATCTGGTATTTGTGGCGGAGCACCATATATTGCATCCAGCGCATGTGTCCGTGTGGCGGTCGGAAGAGGTTGGTGTGAATCAGTTCGTTTGCCTTATCGGTGTTGGCCAGATAATTATCGCTCCGGTATTCGAATCCGCGAATATGGTTAAAAGTATGGTTGCCCAGCCGATGTCCGCGGTCTACTATCATCTTGAATTCTTCGGGATGCTTGCGTACATTGTCGCCCACCAAAAAGAAGGTGGCTTTGATATTGTATTTATCCAGCAAATCGAGCACCCATGGCGTGATTTCGGGAATAGGTCCGTCATCAAATGTAAGATAGACCGCTTTGACATGCTTATCCATGCGCCAGAAGGCGCGTGGATAGAGCATGCGGAGTATCAGTGGCGGTTGTTCTATTAACATAAGCGTGCGTGCTTTTTATTTTCTTTTTCCGCCTACGCGGTTGTTGAATACTTCATAAAGTTCTTCAAACTTCTTGACATAGTGTGCCGACATATCCGATTTCGGTTTCTGTTCGCTTTCGCTTTCCACACCGCTTGCGGTATTGCAACGTGCCAAAGTCTTGTTGAGTTCGTCCAGAATATAGAAATTGCGGACACACTCTTCATACGAATTGGCCAAGCGTTGGTCGTCAAGGCTCAGATACCAGCTGATATATTCCACTGCCTTGTTTGCCAGGTCGCTCAGGATGGCTTCTGCTTTTTCCGTCTCGCCCAAAGCCAGATAATCGTCTGCCATTTCTTTCGAGCTGCTCATGATATAATCATGGGGCACGGTTGTGCTGGGAATTACTTTCAGACTATAGTCGAGAACTTCCAGTGCTTTGTCTTTCTTGCCTTCCTTTATCAGTTGGCTGGCAAGTTGGATAAACATACGGCGGTGTGTCAGGCACATGCGCATGACTGTCTCGTCAATATAGATATTCGGATTGTCAATGCCTCCGAACTTAAACTTGTTCATCAGGTTGTCATACATTTTTTCCGAATCGATGCGTGCGTTGAGTGCTGTGGTATTGAACGGAGTGATGCGGTAGGCAAGACCTTCCTGAATGAAGTTGTTGCCTAAGTTCAGGTGATTGTCGCTGCCCACGGTGATGGCCATGTACAACGGACGTTCCCAGTTGGTGTTTGCCAGCATTTCGAGCATCATCAGTTCACTCTTGTAAAGCATACGCTTGCCTTTCAGTGAGATGTTCATATACTCGGGTATCTCACCGTGCAATGAGTCGGGAATCATCATGCCCGAGCGTTTGATGGCTTCTTTGTCCAGCTTGATGACGATACTGTCTGTAGGAATCATCTGCAGACCTTCTTTCGGAGAGCGTACCCAGTATTTCAGGATATTCTTCAGTTCATAAGGATTCTCTCCGAACTCTCTCACAGCATCTTCGGGGTTTTGTTTATAGAAGTTCTTGATGCTTTCCATTACTTCGGGACGGATGGCAACGGCTTCGTTATGTCCCTGCACATATTCCAGGCGACTCCAGTCGATAGGTACGGCAGGTGAATCGTATGCCTGACGCTTCATCTGGTCAATATACCAGTCTGTCTGCAGGTAACTCAGGTTGCACACACGCACGTCGGTGCGGAAGCCTTCAGTCTCCTGATTATACCACAAGGGGAATGTATCGTTGTCACCATTGGTGAAGATAATCGGATTGCCTTCTTCCTGAACAGTGCTCAAATAGTTTTGTCCGAAGTCGCGTGCCACATAGCGGTTGCTGCGGTCGTGGTCATCCCAAGTCTGGCTTACCATTTGGATGGGAACCAACAGGCAAACAACTGTTGCAAGAATGGATGCCGGTTTTTCACCGATTTTCTTCTGTAACCATTCTGAGATACCTGCCACACCCATACCAATCCAGATTGCGAAAGCATAGAACGAACCGGCATAAGCATAGTCGCGTTCACGGGGTTGAAGAGGTGTCTGGTTCAGGTAAAGCACAATGGCAAGACCGGTCATAAAGAACAGGAAGAATACAATCCAGAACTGTTGGATACCAATCGGTTCATAGATTATTTTTCCGTCCGGTGTGGTGATGCGTCTCACCTTGTAAGCCTGCCAGAACAGACCGATAAGTCCGAGTAAAAGAGGCAGACAGTAGAATACATTATGCCCTTTATTGTTCTTCAGGTCGGAGGGGAGCAGGCTTTGGTCACCTACCAGGAATTTGTCAATGACCGGAATGCCGGTAATCCAGTTTCCGTGTTCTATTTCTCCTTGTCCCTGAATGTCATTCTGACGTCCGGCAAAGTTCCACATAAAGTATCTCCAATACATGAAGTTCACTTGATAAGAGAAAAAGAACTTGATGTTCTCCCATTGGGTAGGAACCTTTACCATCATCATCTGTCCGCATTGGTCGTAAGGCACTTGTGTACCTTCCACGCCGCCCAGCCAGTCTTCGTAGGCTTGCGGGTGACCGGGTGCATCGCTGTACATACGCGGGAACAGCATATTCTGTGCATACTTATATTCTGTTTTATGGCGAACCACTTCGTAGCTGTCTTTTTCGTCGGGAGTAGCTTTTTCTTTCCGTTGATATACCGGAGCTCCTTCTGTCACATCATACACGCATCCGCCGTCCACTTCCTTCAGTGCCGGTTTTGAGGTGTAAGCCTGTCCGTAGAACAAAGGACGGGTTCCGTATTGTTCGCGGCCAAGATATTCACCCAGCGTGAAGATATCTTCCGGTGAGTTCTGATCCATCGGTGTATTGGCTGTGGAACGAATCACGATGAGCGCGTAGGATGAATAACCTACCATAATCATCATGATGCAAAGCAAAGAGGTATTGAGCGTGCGTGCACTGATTTGGTATTTTTTGTCCAGCTTGGCAAACAGGTAGATACCTAATGCTGCCAAGACAATGATGCCGATGAACGTGCTGCTCCATCCGTGTCCGTAGAATGGGATGCCCAGCATGGCAATGGTGACAAGGAAGGAGATGTTCATGCGTTTGCGGCTCTTTTCCACATAACTTTCATATACACCCCAAATGATGGAGGCGGCCAACAGGATGATGTAAACAATCAATCCGCTGTTGAAAGGCATTCCTAATCCGTTGACAAACAGTAGTTCAAACCATCCGCCCACTTTCACTACGCCCGGTACGATGCCATAAAGCACAGCAGCCACCAGCACCATCGAGCCGGCTAAGGCAAGCAGGCTGCCTTTCAGGTTGGCATCGGGGTTCTTTTTGTAATAGTAAACCAATACAATGGCGGGGATACACAGTAAGTTAAGCAAGTGCACACCAATGGAAAGTCCTGTCAGATAGGCTATCAGAATGAGCCAACGGTCACTGTGAGGTTCGTTTGCCACGCTTTCCCACTTCAGGATAAGCCAGAATACCACTGCTGTGAACAGGCTGGAATAGGCATATACTTCACCTTCTACGGCACTGAACCAGAAGGTGTCGCTCCATGTGTAAGCCAAAGCTCCCACAAGACCCGAACCCATTATAGTAATGAGTTTGCCCAATGTCATTTCGTTATCGTCGGGGCATACCAGTTTTTTTACGAGGTGTGTGATACTCCAAAACAGGAATAAGATACACGCCGCACTCATCAGGGCACTCATGGTGTTTACCATCCGGGCCACTTGGCCGGGGTCGCTTGTGAACTGGCTGAATAAGTTGGCGGTAAGCATAAAGAAAGGTGCGCCGGGGGGGTGTCCTACCTCAAGTTTGTAGCCGGTAGTGATAAATTCCGGGCAATCCCAGAAGCTGGCAGTCGGTTCAATAGTCATGCAATAGGTAATTGCTGCGATGACAAAAGTAACCCAACCAACCAGATTGTTTACTAATTTGTACTGTTTCATGAAATTATATTTGTTTCGTTAACATTCGATGGGCACAAAGATAGTAAAGAAATAGTTATTTACCGTCTGAATGTCTGTTATTTAGTGTTACGACTGTTAGTCTTAGAGTTTTTTTTGTAATTTCGCCTCACTTATTAAATCTAAAGAATATGAATTTCATGAATAGAGTAATTGTCGCTTGTTGCATTTTGTTATGTACTTCTGTATGGAAGATAAGTGCTCAGGATTATCCTTTCCGCCGGGCAGACTTGCCGGTGGAGGAGAGAGTGGAAGATTTAGTCCGTCGGATGACACTGGAAGAAAAGATAGACTTGTTGGCAGGTTATCAGGATTTCTATCTTCATCCTTGCGAACGATTGGGTATACCTGCTTTCAAATTGGCGGACGGACCTTTGGGGCTTGCTTCATGGGGATTGTTCGGCAAGGCGACAGCCTTTCCGTCGGCATTGTCTTTGGCGGCATCATGGAATAGGGACTTGGCAGCCCGGGTAGGCGACTGCTACGGACAGGAATGGCGTGCCCGGGGCATTCACTTCCTTTTGGCGCCGGGAGTGAACACTTACAGAGCTTCAAAGGGGGCCCGGAACTTTGAATACATGGGTGAAGACCCTTATCTGTCTTCGGAGATGGTTGTTCCTTTCATCAAGGGGGTGCAGGAAAGGGGTGTGATAGCCACCGTGAAACATTTTGCAGCCAATGACCAGGAGTACGACCGTTATAGGGTCAGTTCGGAAGTGTCCGAGCGTGCGTTGCGAGAGATATACTTGCCGGCATTTAAGGCAGCAGTGCAAAAGGCGGGGGTGAAAGCTGTGATGACCGGCTATAACTTGTTGAACGGCGTATATTGTACGGAAAATAAATATCTTATCGATATATTGAAGAAGGAATGGGGATTTAAAGGAATGCTGATGTCCGACTGGGCATGTACCTATTCGGCAGACAAGGCTGCTAACCATGGACTTGACCTTGAGATGGGCAGTAACGACTGGTTTGTCAGAGAGAAATTGTTACCTCTCATTGAACAGGGAGTGGTGACGGAGGAGACTATTAACGAGAAGGTACGGAGGATTTACGGAACCTGCATCGAAATGGGATTTTTTGACCGCCCGCAGTTGGATACGACTATTCCTGTTTATAACCCGAAAGCCAACCGAATGGCATACGAGGCAGCCAAGGAGGGAATGATTCTTCTGAAGAATGAAGATAACCTGTTGCCGTTGAAGCGGGTGACTAAGATTGCAGTAATCGGACCCAATGCTTGTTATAACCTGGTGACGGACAGGCAGAATAATGTAAACGGCACTACTTATGGGGGTGGTGGCAGTTCTAAGGTACATCCTTGGCATGTTACTTCTGTTCTGCAAGGGATAGAGGCGGAATATCCCGATGCGGAAGTGTGGTATGCGGAAGGAATATCCAATGCATATAAGCCGAGATTGTTCCGTTCTGCTAAGTTTTATACCGAGGATGGAAAACAAGGACTGAGAGCAAAATATTATAAAATGGGGCAAGGTGACGGCAGTGCTTTGCCCGATAAGCTGATGCAGCAACAGGCGAAGGCGGCGGGAAGAACGGAAGATAGTGATAATGGTGTTTCTGCTGTTTCGTCTTCTGTCTCTGCAAAAAGTTCGGACAAGGAGCCGGTGATGGAAAGAATCGACCGGCATGTGGATTTCTCTTGGTGGGGAACTCCGAAGGAAGGTTTGGGCGAGGATTATCGTGTGGAATGGGAAGGCTATGTTCCCGTGGAACGGAATGACAGTCTTCTGTTCTTTGTTGACGCACAAGGAGGATACCGTTTGTGGATTGACGGAAAGTTGTGCTTGGATGCCTCTGCTTCTCAGTCTTTTGATTGCAGGCAAGTGGCAGTGGACGGTCAGAAGGGGGCACGGCTGCATGTGAAGTTGGAATACCTTAACCAGCGAAGTTTGCCGGCAGAGATTCGTTTGGGATATGATTATAAAGGCAATCTTGATTTTTCGGAAGCTTTGCGGTTGGCACGTCAGGCAGATGTGGTGATATTCTGTGGCGGTCTGGACGGCAGCATTGAGTTGGAAGGACGTGACCGTCCGTTTGAACTGCCTTACGGTCAGGATATATTGATAAATCAACTGGCTGAGGTAAATCCGAATCTTATTGTCAGCCTGCATGCCGGAGGCGGTGTGAGAATGAGCCCGTGGATTGACCGGGTAAAGGCAGTGGTGCATTTGCTGTATCCGGGACAGGCAGGAGGACGAGCGTTTGCCGAAATGCTGTCGGGAAAGGTGGTTCCTTCAGCCAAGTTGCCTTTTACCATAGAAAAGAGATGGGAAGATTCTCCGGCTTGTGGCAATTATGATGAGACACGTAAAGAACGGAAGGTGTATTATAATGAAGGAATATTCGTGGGTTATCGTGGATATGACCGGAAACAGGTTGAGCCGCTTTATCCGTTTGGATACGGTTTGTCTTATACTTCGTTCGAGTATTCGGATTTGCAGTTGACGGAAATAGACAAGAAGAACAAGTCGGTTGCACTCTCTTTCAATATAACGAATACGGGAGGCTATGAAGGAGCGGAAGTGGCTCAGGTATATGTGCGTGATATTGCTTCGAAGGAAGCACGTCCGTTGAAGGAGTTGAAAGGTTTCCAAAAAGTATTCCTTCGTCCCGGTGAGACAAAGCATGTTTCGGTGACATTGGACAGAGATGCTTTTCAGTATTTCAGTGAGAAGAAATCCGACTGGGTGTTTGAATCCGGGGAGTTTGAGATATGGGTAGGTGCTTCTTCCAAGGATATCCGTTTGAAAACGAAAGTAAAGATGTGATAAACATAATTATCCACTGTAGGAGGCCGGCTGAAAAGTTTGGCAGCTCATTCTGTCATTCTGAGTGCAATATACTTTTGGGGTCAGCCTCTTACGGTAGATAATTATTTATCTTTGTTTTCAGTCTGCCCGTCTTCGTGGCAGTGACATTTCAGTATGCGATGGGGGAAATTGCCGTGTCCCAACAGTTCAATGGGGCATCCGAAGTGCTCTTCCAGCCATTCGGTGGGAACTTCTGTATCGGGGTGATAATCCAGTGTTTCGTTGACACAGGCTATTGTCTTCACGTTCTGCAAGACAGTGCCGATATCGTGGCTTACCAGGATAATCGCCCGTTCTTTATTGATTTCTTCCAGCAAAGAGTATAATTTTGCTTCAAAGCGTTTGTCTATGTATGTGTTAGGTTCGTCCAGTATCACCACTTCCGGGTTGGATACAAGTGCCCGTCCCAGAAGTGCCCGTTGCAGTTGTCCGCCACTCAGCTCACCGATAGCACGTCCTTCCAGTCCTTCCAGTCCCATGCGGGAAATGATTCTCCTGACCTGTTCATGCTGTTCCGGGGAATAGCGGTGCAACAATGATTTCTGTTTGCTGAGTCCGGACAATACAACTTCGTATATCGAGATAGGAAACTTCTTATCAATGCTGTTGTACTGAGGCAGGTATCCCATGGTTATTTCCGGCACTTCTTTGCCGTTCTTATAAAAACGGATGGTGCCTGATACCGGTTTCAGCAGTCCAAGGATTAATTTAATCAGTGTCGTTTTTCCGCCTCCGTTAGGGCCGATAACACCTAGAAAATCATGCTCATATACGTTCAGATTGACACGGCTGAGTACGGTCTTTCCATCATAAGCGGCAGAGATATCGTTTAGTTGTATAATAGGACGGTTTGTCATAAGCACTTTTATTTGGTAAGGGCCTTTGCTATATTTATCATTTCTTCCTGCCAATCATAGCTCAGCGGATTAATCGGGATAACATCTACTCCCAGTTCATCGGCTATCAATTTGGCGTTACGCGTATCAAACTCCTGCTGTACAAAGATGACGTGAGCATTGTCACGGCGGCAGGTCTCGATTAAATTTTTGAGATGAGCAGGCGAGGGTTCTTTTCCTCCTTCTTCGATGCTGATTTGTTTTAATCCGTAATCGCGGGCGAAATAGCTTAATGCCGGGTGATAAATAAGAAAAGTGGTATCTGCATGTTGCAGTAGTCCGCGAAGTTCATTGTCTGTCCGGGTGATAATGCCTTGCAAACTATCCAGACGATGTTTGTAATAGGGTGCATTGGTACTGTCCAACCGGCACAGGGCAGCATAGATGTTATCAGCTATTATAGCAGCATTCCGGGTTGAGTTCCAAATGTGTGGCTCGATGCCTCCTCCATGATGATGGTCACCATGGTTGTGTTCTTCCTCATAGATAGGGTCTATACCTTTAGAAGTATCGAATACTTTGAGGTGCGGGGCGTTGGAAGTCAATTTATCCATCCATGCTTGTTCGAATCCAATGTAACCGATGCGTAAGTAGGCAGTACTTTTGTCCAGATTGACCAACTGTTGCGGAGTAGGGTCGTAAGTCTCCGGGCTGCTGCCCTTAGGAACCATACTGACTACATTATATTTATCTCCGGCAATGACTTCCGTGAAGTATCGCAACGGCTCGAGTGTAACGGTTAATGTCTCTTTGCCGGACTGTTGCTGCTTGGAGCCGCAAGCACTCAGGCAAAGCAGAGTGACGAGAAAGAGAGCGATTCGTTTCATATTTTCATTTATTGAGCGTTTATTTTGTGGCACGTAATATTTCACGTTTTCCACCCGGAGGTCCCGGAAGACGTTCCACTGTAAACCCGGCTGCCTGCAACATTCTTCTTACTATCCCTTTGGCGCAGTAGGTGGTCAGGATACCTCCTTTGTTTAATATTTCATATAGAGAGTTGAATAGAGACTGTTCCCACATTTCCGGCTGCTTTTCGGGTGCAAATGCATCAAAATAGATAATGTCATAACCGGATAGAGAGATCTGTCTTGCTTCTTCCGAATGAAAAAGGCGGGTAAAATCCCCTTCTATCTTATGGAGTGTGAACCACGGAGAGAGTACCTCGTCCGTTTCCCATCCGGCACGGTGAATGGCGTAGTAATCGTCTTCGTGTCCTTTTCCTATAAGGCCGGGATAATTCAATTTATGTACGGTATCTTCGCTTAGCGGATACCGTTCGATGCCTGTATAATATACTTTCTTCCGAATCTCTTCTGCGGTAAGCAGGGTGAGGAAAGCATTCAGGCCTGTGCCCAGTCCTATTTCGAGAATACGCGGTTCGGCAACCGGAGAATGCTTCAGTCCCATTTCGATGAATATATGCTGTGACTCCGTCAATGCTCCTTTTACCGAATGATAATGCTCATCCAGCTCAGGTACATAGAGTGTATAACTGCCGTCTGCTGTCTGTTCCAGTTCCATAAAATTACTTCATTAAAGCGGAGGCTTCCAGCACTCCCCAAACCAACAATGCATATCGAAGTACCTTTCCGATTGTCATGGCCAGAATGACAATCCATATATTGGCACGCATCATGCCCAGTACGATGGAAATGGCACTTCCCAAAATGGGAATAAAAGCAAAGAATGCCATCCATGCTCCCCGTCCGTGTACGAACTTCTCGGCACGGTCCATTTTTTCTTTTTTGACATGGAAATATTTCTCTATCCATTCCATGTTACCCAAATGTCCCATCCAGTAGCAGGTCATGCCTCCGGATACGTTTCCGGCTGTGGCTGCGGCAATACTTATTACCGGGTCCAGTCCCAGCGGACCGACACAAGCTGCCAGTACAGCTTCCGAACTGAAAGGAAGAACACTGCCGGCAATAAAAGAGCCGAGAAATAGCCCCCAATACCCCCAGTCTATCAGGAATTGAAGAATTGCATCCATAAATTATAAATAGCTAATGTTATTAAGGTAACAAATGTAATGATGAAAAAGATGCCGGAAAAGCGATTACGGGTTAAAGTAAATAAATGTCCTGTTAAAATGGACATCATAATGATTTGTAATTGCAACAACACATTGAAGTGCTGAGGTTGTAACAAACCTAGTGCATAAATCCATGCTTCGACGGCTATCAGGAATGAGAGGAATAAACGTGTACGCGTCTTGTCTAAATAGGAAACTATAAAATAGTGCACGCTGCATGTCAGTGATATCAATGTAATGCCTCCCCACGAAATAATTTGATCGGGAGTAAAACCGGTATAGTGGATAGGCTGGAATTGTATTAATGACTGCAATGGGCTGTAAAACAGTTCTATTTTACCGTTATAAAAGGCATAGCCGAAGAGAAACCAATAGGGAACTATCAGCCCAACCAGTCCGGCAAAGAATGTTTTTGCCGACAAAGAACGAAAACTAATCATACTGATATAGAACAAAGGAGCGAAATACAATAGTTGTGGAAAAGCCAGACTACCGAGTCCGATAAAGAAAAAGGAATGAAAGATGTTCCCTGATGCCTGTCCGGATTCGTAGCTGCGGAATAATTGGAACAGAGCAATGATAAATGCCGGTGGAACGAGATTGGAGATATGGAATGGATGAAGAAACATACATGCCGATATGATAAACCCAAACAGGCTGACGTGCAGCATCGTCCGGGTTCGTATCAGGGTGAAGGCTGTATTTATTTCAATCATCATGTATCCGGTCAATGCACACGATATAAAACTAATCAATTCATTCCATGAATGAATGCTGGCTCCCCATAAAAACAGGCATATAAGGATAACAACGGGAAGGGTTAACCTTCCCGTCGCTATCTCTGTCTGGAGTTTATTATAGCCTGTCATGCATTATCTTTTCAACTATGACACCATTAAAGGTCGAATCCGATATCCGAGCGGAAATACTTCTTTTCGAAATCAATCTTCTTGGCATTGGCAAAAGACCGGGCCAATGCCTCTGATTTATCGGCACCGTATGAGCTGACTGCAATGACACGTCCGCCGCTAGTTACTACCTTTCCGTCTTTCAATGCGGTTCCGGCATGAAATACGATACTGTCTTCAACAGCATCCAGCCCGTTGATGGCAAAGCCTTTGTCGTAGTGCTCGGGATATCCGCCCGATACCAGCATGACACATACGGCAGAACGCGGGTCTATTTCCAATGTCTTCTCATTCAGGTTGCCGGCAGCCACTCCTTCAAAGAGTTCTACCAAATCACTCTTGATGCGAAGCATCACGCTTTCTGTTTCAGGGTCGCCCATGCGGACATTATATTCAATCACCATCGGTTCACCTTTTACATTGATAAGACCGAAGAAGATGAAACCTTTGTATTCGATGCCTTCGGCAGCCAGTCCTTCCACAGTGGGACGGATGATGCGGTCTTCTACCTTTTGCATCCATTCCTTATCGGCAAACGGAACAGGAGAAATGCTACCCATGCCACCGGTATTCAAACCTTTGTCGCCTTCACCTATGCGTTTGTAGTCCTTTGCTTCGGGCAGAATCTTGTAGTTCTTTCCGTCTGTCAGAACGAATACGGAACATTCGATGCCACTTAGAAACTCTTCAATGACTACAGTGGCGGAAGCATCACCGAACATACCGCTCAGCATTTCTTTTAATTCTTTCTTGGCTTCTTCCAGTGTAGGCAGAATCAATACCCCCTTGCCTGCACACAGTCCGTCGGCTTTCAGTACATACGGAGCTTCCAGTGTTTCGAGAAATGCCAAACCTTCTTCCAGATTAGCGGCAGTAATGCTCTTATAACCGGCAGTCGGAATGTGATGACGCTGCATGAATCCTTTTGCAAATTCTTTGCTTCCTTCCAGTACGGCACCCGCCTTTGACGGACCGATAACAGGTACGTTTTTCAGTGCTTCGTCATTCTTGAAGTAATCGTATATTCCTTTAACCAGTGGGTCTTCGGGACCTACCACTACCATGTTTATATCGTTTTTTACTACAAACTCTTTGATGGCTGCAAAGTCGTCGGCTTTGATAGCTACATTTTCGCCTACCTCGCTTGTTCCGGCATTTCCCGGAGCTATATACAGTTTCTCAATCTTGGGGCTTTGGGCAATCTTCCATGCCAGGGCGTGTTCGCGTCCGCCTGAGCCTAATAGTAACAGTTTCATATTCTGATATTGAATTTATTATTTTAGATGGTCTTCAAAATAGCGGGTAATGTGTTCGTATAAGTGAACACGGTCACGGCCGAACATATTGTGTCCGTCTTCCGGGTAGATGAAGAAGTCGGGATGTGTACCTGCATCAATGCATGCACGCAAGAAGGTGTAGCTGTGTTGTGGTACACAGGTGGGGTCTTCACCACCATGAATCAGCATCAGCCGTCCCTTCAGGTCGCCGGCTCTCAATTTCAGATTTGCTTTATTATAGCCTTCCGGGTTGCTGAGCGGACTGTCCATATAGCGTTCGCCATACATTACTTCATAATACCCCCAATCGATAACCGGACCACCGGCTACACCTACCTTAAAGATATCATTATAGGTCAGCATGAGATTGGTGGTCATGAAGCCGCCGAAGCTCCAACCATGTACACCGATGCGGTTTTCGTCTACATAACCGAGTGATTTCAGAAATTCCACTCCTTTTACCTGATCTTTCATTTCTTCTGTACCCAATTGGCGGAAGGTGCAGTTCTCAAACTCCAGTCCGCGATTGTCACTGCCGCGGCTGTCGACAGTCAGCATTACATAACCCAGCTGGGCCATGTAAATATCCCATCCTCCTGCACCATAGTTGCGTACATTGTGTATCATCTGTGCATGAGGACCGCCATAAACATAGATGACTGCCGGATATTTCTTGTTGGGGTCATAGTTTACCGGTTTTATCAAACGATAATAAAGATCTGTCTTGCCGTCGGCCGCTTTAATGGTGCCAAGGGTGATTTCGGGCATATTGTAAGCATCCATCGGATTGGCAGCAGTCAGCAAATTGATATTTTTTCCTTTACCCGAAGTAGGAACAATGTCGATATTACGAGGGACTGTGGAAGAAGTATAGTTGTCTATCACATATTTACCGCTTGCCGACAGTTGTACATTGTGCATCCCATCCTTATTTCCGATGAGACGGCGCTTTCCGGTTTTTACATTCACGGCGTATGCGTTGCTCTGTAACGGAGAAACCTCGGTGCTTATGATGATGATTTCTTTGGCTTTAGGGTTAAAACCTAAAATGTTTTTCACTAACCATGTGCCTTGGGTGAGTTGCTTCACATGAGTATATTCATAGCAAGTTCCATCTGTTTCGGTACGGAATGAGGTCGGTTCTGCTTTCAATTGTGTATCCATCAGATACAGATGGTTATATCCGTCACGTTGGCTTTGGTAGAGAAATTTTGTTTCATCCCAGGGTAGGAACGTGAGTATATGTTGCGGCTCTACATATTTGGGATGTTCTTCTACATAGAGCACGGCATCTTTTTCTCCGTTTTCTGCATTGTACCGCACTAGTTCTGCATGATTTTGGTCACGGTTCAATTCTATCACATAAACGCTTTTTTCGTCCGGGCTCCAGCTGATGTTAGTGAAATAGCGGTCGGTCGGGTCACCGACTTTCAGGTAAACAGTTTTTTCGGTTGCAGGATTGTAAACTCCCACGGTAACTTTATGGCTGGTCATTCCTGCCATCGGATACTTGTCCGGTTCGAGGGTGGCGATACGGGTAGTGGTATTCACTTGCGGGTAATCCGTTACCATTGTTTCATCCATGCGGTAAAAAGCGAGCAGGTTTCCTTTCGGACTCCAGAATGTACCTTTATAAATACCGAATTCCTGACGGTGTACACTTTGACCGCATACGATGCCTTTGGGTTCATCGGTTACTTGGTGGGTTTTACCGTCTGCTGTGGTTACAAACAAATTATTGGCAATGGTATAAGCCAGCGAACGGCTGTTTTTGTTCCAGTCTTGGTTGGCTGCTTTGGCAGCGATGGGCTGGCTCCATATTATTTCTTTTTTGTCACAGTCAATCAGCACTTTGTGGGTAGATGTGTTTACCAGCATCCACTTTTCGGCATATGGAAAAGATACATTGTATAAATGATTCATCTTTCCCAGTTCCTTGGCTGCCAGTAAGTCATTTGTGTCTTGTAAGGTGAAGAGAACAGTCTCTTTTCCGTTGGTCGGGTTCACCGCTTTTACCTCTTCTATGTCGGCGTTGACACATACGTCTCCCCACCATTTCAGTCCATGCAGATTCTTGGGTTGCAGATTGAAATAATTGTTTCCTCCCGGCATCAAATCTTCGAGAGTAAAACTTTTCTTATCTTGCGCTATAACATTCATAGTAGAGATACATGATGTCATTAATATAAGTAGACTTTTTAGTATAATATTCTTCATAGCTTCTTATTTTTTCCCAACCTGAATTTCTGAATCAGAATCTCAGGTTGGTTATTTTTTTACTATTTTTCCTCTCTTTTAAAGCGTGGCTTGAATTCTTTTCTTTCTTCGTTTCCTCTGTCTTTTCTGTCTCTGTTCTTGAAATCTCCACGTCCTTCGCGTTTGTCGTCAAAGTTGCGTCGTTCGCGCCGTTCTCCGTATTCCACTCTTTCACTGTTGCGACGGGGACGAGTATCTTCGCGTCGTGGTTTGAAATCTCTGTCTTTATTTTCAGTGCGGAACTCTTTATATTTGCCGTCAAACAATTGATATTTGCGGAATTCACATTCCAAAGCACCATTAAACAGCGGTACTTTGACTGATGGTTTCAATCCGATCTGATCGAAGCATTCTTCACGATAACTCAATATCCATGCATCATTTCCGGCAAATGCATGTTTCAGTCGTTCGCCAATCATTTGGTATAAACCTAATAAATCGTTTGTCGAAATACGTTCACCGTAAGGAGGGTTGGTGATGATAATACTCTTTTCTTTCGGTTGTTCGAATTGCTGGAACGGTTGTATTTTTAAGATTACCTCTTTGCTCAGTCCTGCTGCTTTCACATTATGTGTTGCAATTTCATTGGCTTTCGGGTTATTGTCATATCCGTATACTTTGTGTGTGAATTCACGTTCTTGTGAATCATCGTTATAAATCGTATCGAATAATTCTTGGTCGAAGTCATTCCATTTTTCGAAAGCAAATTCTTTGCGGAATACGCCCGGAGCGATATTACGTGCAATCAAGGCTGCTTCGATAGGAATAGTTCCCGAACCGCACATCGGGTCTATCAGGTCACATTCGCCTCTCCAGCCGGTCATTAAAATCATACCGGCTGCCAGTACTTCGTTCAACGGAGCTTCTACTGCCTCCTGGCGATAACCGCGGCGATGTAATGATTCGCCGGAACTATCGAGTGACAAAGTACATTTGTCTTCGGCAATGTGTATGTTCAGTGCTACATCAGGGTTATTGATGCGTATGGAAGGGCGTTCGCCGTTCTTCTCGCGGAAGTAGTCTACGATGGCGTCTTTCACCTTATAGGCTACGAACTTTGAATGGCGGAATTCATTCGAGAATACTACTGCATCTACTGCAAAGCTCTTGTTGGTGTCTAAATACTCTTCCCATGCGATGGATTTAATAGCTTCGTACACTTCATCAGCATTTTTGGCTTCAAAGTGTTTAATGGGTTTCAGGATACGGATGGCTGTACGCAGATAGAAGTTAGCCTTATACATCATCTCCTTGTCGCCGGTAAAAGATACCATGCGTCTTCCTATTTCTATATTGCTGGCTCCCAGCTCGGTGAGTTCTTTTGCCAGAACCTCTTCCAGTCCCTGGAAAGTCTTGGCGATTAGCTCGAATTCTTCCTTCATTTTAAAATGATAATTACGTAATTTCAATTGATGCGACAAATTTAGTGATTTTCTCTTTGCTATTCAATTATTTAGAAGATTATCTGTTTTTGAGTAGTTAAATAAGGCATAAAAGAGGGCAGAAAATAAGATTGGCAATGTTTGTTAAAGGTGTGGAATATTGAAAAAGACCGTCCCAACACAGTGATTGAGGCGGTCTTTTGAGTTATCGGTAAATGTTACCTTTAATGTAGACATGCCTGTCAAACCGGTAACAGTAATACTGTTAGCAACCGTGTTCCGGAGTGAAATAGATTATATTGGCTATTGGTAAGCAAAGGGTTTAAAGTTCCTGAAATCGGCACTTATCCTATCATTCAGGTTTTTGACTAAGTAATTGGATTGATTCGGTAAATTCAGCTATAATCTCCAGTTTTTGAAGACAGATCCAAGGGCGCGATACCAAGGTTATACGTTCTACTTTAGGGAGGAGTTTTTTTAGACTGCGTAATATTTCAGTAATAACTTCCGACCTGCCAAAAGAAAGGAAAAGGATAGCTTTGCAGCATGAGAATCATAAACCTCAAACTTTTGTAATATGATGAAACTGAACAAGAAAATCCTGACTCTGATGCTAGTTTTCGGAGTCTGTGCCACGGCTGCCGTTGCACAAATCACAGTCGTCACCGGTGACAATATCAAGAAGAGCGAACCGATAGACGAACTTGTCTTCCGCGCCCAGTATGAATTGAAAATGCTTGAAGACACCACCCGGTCAGACAGCAAACCCAATTCGGAAACCATGATGCTTGAAGTGGGAAAGAAATCATCTCTTTTTTACGGCTATACCACCTATCTCCGCGACTCTGTCCTTATGGAGGACGTGAAGAACAACGTGTCTCAGGAACTCATGGCCGAACATACCTCCGCATACGGCAATGCCCGCATCACCTATCGCATCTACAAAAACCATCCTGCCGGAAAAGTAACAACGCTCGACCGTATCGTGACTACCAACTTCCGCTGCGAGGAAAAAAACGACAAGCCGCAATGGACTCTCCTACCCGATACTGCCACTATCCTGACTTATCGGTGCCAGAAAGCCTCCTGCCGTTTCCGCGGGCGCAACTACACAGCATGGTACACGACGGAAATCCCCGTCAGTGAAGGCCCTTGGAAACTGTGCGGACTACCGGGACTGATTCTCAAAGCAGAGGACAGCCGGGGACATTATTCGTTTCTCTGCACCGGCCTGCAACAGTTCAAAGAGTCCAAACCGCTTCTTTTCAATGCCAAAGGCTATGAATCCATAAGCCGCAAAGATTTGGATAAAATCTACGAACGTTACTTCAAAGACCCGGTGGGATATGTTGCCAGCACAGCTCCCAACGTGAAAGTCACTGTCAAGGATGAACATGGAAATCCAATCAAGAATTACACGATACCTTACAATCCGATAGAACTCCCCGATAAATAAAATTCCAACACATGCGCTCCACCATGAAAACAGCAATCATTCTCTCTATGCTGGCACTGATGTGCAACATCGACACAAACGCACAAAACACAATTGAGGGGCGGGTGACCGATAAGGAAACCCGCCAACCTCTCGAATCGGCAACTGTCGTCATTCAACATACTGCCGATGCAACGGTCATCAATTATACCTTGACGGATACCGACGGACGATTCCGCCTTACGGTTTCGTCACCCCAAAGTGTCAAGCTGGGTGTGCTCTATATGGGCTACAAAAAAGTACTCCTGCCCATCGACCCAACTCACCCGATGGAGATAGCGCTCGAACCCGAAACCATTTTGCTGAAAGAGGTTCAAATCCGCCCCGGGCGTATATGGGGCCGACAGGATACGCTGAAATATGACCTCACACGCTTTACCTCTTCTCAAGACCGAAACGTAGGCGATGTACTTAAAAAACTGCCCGGCATCAATGTCGAAGAGAACGGAACCATCAAGTATAACGGAAAGGAAATCAGCAATTTCTATGTCGAAGGAATGGACGTGAGTGGAGGACGTTATAATCAGATAAACAATAATTTGAAAGCAGATGCCGTGCAGTCTGCCGAAGTGATAGAAGGACACCAGCCCATCAAGTCCTTGCGGGGAAAGACCTTTACAGATGACGTTGCACTCAATCTGAAGTTGAAACCGGAAGCGCGCTCGCAATGGATTTATACAGCCAACGGAAGCGGGGGATACGGCGAAGAGGTACTATACGACGCCTCACTCAGCGCCCTGCAACTGAATCGTAAACAGCAAACTATTTATAATTACAAGACCAACAACACAGGACGTGATATGCAGTCCGAACAAGAAGTGTTGGCGGCAGGCAACAGTTTTGATCGTATCACAGACGATGGAGCTCCCTCCTTTCTTCCACTACCCGGCATCACAATGCCTCTATCCCGCCAACGGTTGTTGTTCAACGACACCCATACGACCTCTGCCAACCGACTTTACCGACTGACGGAAGACAAGCAGCTGCGCCTGCTCTTCAATTACACCCACGACCGTACTACCCAGCAACAAGGCAGTGACGAGACTTACTATTTCGCTCAAGACACCGTCCGCACACTCCACAATCAGAGCTACCGACTGCTCACAGACTGTCTGAACGGTGAACTGAATTACGAAAATAATGCCGACAACCGTTACACACGCGAAAACTTTTCTTTCACAGGCGATTGGCAAAACGGCTTGTCAGCCATTTCAGGTGACAAAAGTGTCACACAACAGATAAAGCATTCAGGACTAGATATGAAAAACTACTTCAGTCAACTCCATACCCGGGATAAATATACATGGGGAATCCGCTCTTTTTTCCGTTATAGCTATCTTCCCTCATCACTGAAACTGACATTTGATGACGACCGGCAAAGTTCCACCCCTCTTCGGGAATATCAAGAAATGAATGTCAGCAATGCCTATACCGACAACTCCCTGTACTGGATGAGAAAGAAAAACGGAGTGAATTACCAACTCACGGGAGGTTTTCGGGGTGAACTTTCTTCCGTGACCGGCCCATATTCCGCCAACCGCTATATGTTCTACGCCACTCCCCATCTGGAGTGGAACCGGGAAGATATACTTCTGACAGCCGCACTGTCTGCCCAATGGAGCCATCTGCCTGAACAGTCCTGTCATTATCTGTTCCTGAATCCTTCCGTGTTCTTCCGCTACACACTCACTCCCCGCTGGAAAATGTATCTGTCAGGCAATATCACCCGTTCTACCGGAAGATTGGATGAAATATATCCGGTTTCGTATCGAAGAAACTACAGGACTATCATAACCAATCCGGGCAATGTCCCCGAAAACACACGCCAACTCTACTCTTTCTATCTGGAATATAAAAATGCCGTCAAGGAATTCTTTTGGACAGCATCGTTCGCCTATCTTCACACAGACCATAACTTAATGACACGGAGTGATTATAAAGATGGCATCTTCTATCTTTCTCCTTATAAAAAAAGCAACTCTGACGAAAATTACACGCTACATTCTGTCCTGTCCAAAGGAGTATATGACTGGAATCTGAAATCGTCCGTCGAACTGACCATGAGCCGTACAAAAGGAAAACAATGCAATGACGGAGTAGTTCAAGACTACCGTTATGACTATCTGTCGGTTGAACCCAAGATAATATGGGCACCTTCCCGACTGTTTGAAGCTGCGTATCAAGCCAAATTGAGTTGCGGGAGTTCAAAAATAGGCAACGACAGACAGCTGGATGCTCTGTGGAATCTGTCACAGCGCCTGATCCTGAGCATAGGATGGGGCGATACTGATTTACGGCTTTCGGGAGAACATTTTTATAACGATATCGACCGCACAAAGCATCTCAACACATGGTTGGCAGACGCTTCACTGGTACAGCGTGTGGGAAAATGGTGCTTCACAGCTTCCGTCACCAATTTATTAAACAAGAAAGAATATAGTTATACCCTCTATTCGGCTGTACAAAGCTCTACCTCATGGATAAAACTCCGCCCACGCGAATATCTTCTTTCCATCCAATATCAATGGTAGAAACTTAAAAGTAGGACATTTGTGCTTCAATTTCTTTCTTTTTATGTATGTTTGTAAACAAACTATTAGCACACCTACTATGAAAACACGAATAAAGATGCCGATTGGCTTTTGGAGTGTAATACTGGGAGCTATGTGTGTCATTTCTTGTGGTGAAAAACAGAAAAGATCATTCAATGCTTTTGACACATATCTCCAATTCTATCAAGAAGTCAACGATTCTTTGTCCAAGAATCCCCGATATGTTTGTGCCGAGGCACAGAAGCGTATGACTGCCACAACCGACAGTACCACTTATTATCACTATGTGATGTTGCTGGCCAAAGCCTATATGTTTCGGTCGGATATGGACTCCGCTGCTGTATGCATGAATCAGGCAGAAGCTTATTGCCACCGCAACGCACCCACGCCTCAAATATCCGATTTGTATGCCGATATCTATAATATGCGCGGAAACGTACTCGCACGTCAGGCATTGGTAGACTCTGCGGTCATTTGTTTCAGCAAGGCACTCAACTATCGATTGAACGGAGACAGGAAAGAAGTACTGCCCGACATTTCGATAAACCTGGCCGATGCTTACGTGCGCACAGGACAATATGATAAAGGCGCTCTGTGGTATCGGAAATCCTTGTCTTTTTTTGACTCGCTGGGCACTCCCGAAGCCAAACGTTTTCCGGCATACTACGGATTGGCACAAGTATATATGGAACTGCGCGACTTCGAATTATGCGATTATTATTACGACATGGCTGCCCAATGGTATAGCGAAATGATGCCTTACGAAAAATGTATTTACCTCAACAATCGTGGAAACTCCTATTACTTCCGCAAGGATTATCCGCATGCACTCGAAATGTTCAGAAAAGAACTCGCGTTTGCCCGCAGTTATCCCGATATGGCTTTCGAAGTTCATCTGAGTGAGATGAATTTGGGAGAAACATTCCTACTGATGAATCAGACAGATTCCGCTGCTTTCTATCTGGCTAAGTGTGAAGATTTCTTCCGGTCTATCGGAAACATCAGTGCGCTCTATTATCTGGATACACAACTGATAGAACTGGCACTGAAACAGAATAATCTCGCATTGGCGCGCAAACGTCTTGCCGAAGCCGTGAAACCCGATTATGTGGAACCCAACATGCTTCACATCCGTAACCGGTATTTACAGCATTATTACGAGGAAACGGGAGATTATAAGAAAGCTTATTATTATCAGCGGGAAAACCAGCGCATTGACGACTCCACCCGTAATGAACGCATCAAGATGCGTACCGCCGAAATCGACTTGAAATACCGGCAGGACACTACGCTGATGAAGCAAAAGATATTCATCCAGCAGAAAGAGAACGAGGTATTGGGACTTCACCAGCGTATGTATGTGTGGATGTCCGTCTGTTTCCTGATATTAATATTGGCCGTCTTTATCTATCTTTATAATAAGAAGCAACGCCACCTGTTCAGAATGCGCAGCCAACATATGATTAACACGCTGCGCATGGAAAATATCCGCAACCGTGTTTCGCCTCACTTCATCTTCAATGTGCTGAACAGGGAAATAAACAGCCATAGCAACGGATACAGCGAAAATATGCGGCAGTTGGTGAAGTTGATGCGCCGCAACCTTGAGCTGACCGAACATCTCTGTGTCACATTGGATGAAGAACTAGACTTTGTACATACTTACATTGATTTAGAACGTAAATCAATGGGAGATACCTTCGCACTTTCTCTCCATGTAGATAAAACAATCGACCTCACTCGCGAGATTCTTCCTTCCATGATGATCCAGATTCCGGTAGAGAATGCTATTAAGCATGCACTGAGGGAGAAACAGGGGAAAAAGAACCTGTGGATTGACATCAGGCGTGAACCGACAGGAGCTATCTGCATCAAGATAAGAGACAACGGAGGAGGATATAAGGCAAACAGCCATAACCGGGGTACGGGAACCGGTATGAAAGTGATTCTTCAAACAGTTCAGATGCTCAACAACAATAACAAAAAGCATATAGATATCTCTATCAATAATGTGCCATTGGAAGAAGGAGAAACAGGGTGCGAATTTGTTGTGATACTTCCCCAAGGCTACGATTACAACTTTTTAAAAGCTGTTTAATAGCTATTTTCACACGAATAGTTCCTGTTTGACGCCTAATATCCATAAATACAGAATTGTCGGTTTGTATCTTAACAGATGTTTCTCTACTTTTGTTTTATTAATAATAGCAAACAAATTATATGGACAGGCTTTATAAAATATTGACCCAATTATATACTTTAATGTACTAATTTTAATTCTATCTGTTTATATCTTATTTCAATAAGGGAAATCTTTTGGGTTTCCCTATTTTTATGCCCGTTTTCAAGTGAATCAAAGAATTTTGTTAAAGAATCCTAAGTAGATAACACTTGAGATTGGATTTGTGTATTTATTGTCATATAAACTTTTAAAAACTTAAGATATGAATGAAAATATTGCTATAAACATTAAAGTTTCAGATAGTTGGAAAACTCTATATTGCAATAGAAAATATGTTGATATTTATATTGACAATTACACTGGCAGTAGCATTGAAATTGATAGAATTGAAATAATAACTAAAAATTATGTTATCAATATATCTAAGGATACTATAGGAATAAATTGTTATATTCCTGCTGAAGGAGTCAATAGTATTAATAATGATAAAATATATCGTATATTGAGCCTTAATCGCTGTCCATTAGATATGTTTTATATAAGAATACATACTGATAATAGATATTATGAAAGTAATAAGATTAGTTTAAAATCAAATTTACAATTTTAGAGTTCCAATTAATTAATGGATTAATTTTCAAATTAATATAAGATTTATAATTAGTTGAATTTACTAGATACAATATACAAACTGTTGTTTGTGGCTTAATTAGTATCTTATACTTGATATCTTTTCCATGTTCTTGTTTTAGTCTATTTATGTAAAATTCAATAAACTCTCTAAGATAATGAATTTCATATATGTCTGACAGACTAAAGTTAACAATATGCAATTTAAACCTGTACAATAGAAATATATTTAAATATGAATTAAAAAATTTCCATTTAATAGATGGTAATAATTTCATAATATTTGATAATTAATTATTGTGATAATAGTTATATTCAGATAAAAACCAAGTGTTCCAAGTATCATATTGGAAGCACTTGGTTAATGTTTAAATGAGCAATAATTTCAGGATATATGTATATGATAATTATACCCAATTGTTTTATTTAAGTATCTAATTTTTAATTACTTATGTTTTATATGTTAGGAATTTTTATTATATTTATATAATAAAAATAACATGTCAATTGGAAACAGAAATAATCAATATTGTAGAAATAATAAAGAAGAATAAACAAATGCGAGAAGTAAAGTCATTTATTGATTTGATGAAATCCTTTTATGATGAAAAATCATGCAGAGAATTTCTTGAAGATATTAAATGGCGTGGAGAACCGATTTGCCCACACTGTAATTGTCAAACGAAAGAGCATTATAAGTTAAAGTCTAATGGAGAATTTAAAGGACTATATAAATGTAAACGATGTAAGAAAAGATTTACGGTTACTATTGGTACAATGTTTGAAGGTAGTCATGTACCATTAAAGAAATGGTTCTATGCATTGTATATATTCTTAGCCCATAAGAAAGGAATAAGTAGCATACAATTATCTAAAGATATAGATGTAACACAGAAAACAGCTTGGTTTATGTTGGAACGGATAAGACATAATTTGAAAGACAAGCTTGTAGTTCAATTTAATGATATGACACAAGTTGATGAAACCTATGTCGGTGGTAAGAATAAAGGTAGAGTAAAGAATGCACAAGGAAGAAGCCTTAAAGTTAAGACTCCCGTAGTAGGTCTATTATCCAATGGAATGGCCTATACAGCCGTTGTTCCAAATACCGGTGGAAAGGTTTTGAAAACGATAATCAATACTTTAGTCAAGGAAGGTTCTACTGTTATAACAGATGGATGGAAAGGTTATACTGGAATATCGAAAAATTATATTCATAAAGTAGTTGAACATAGTACTGGTGAATATGTAAAAGACGGATTCCATACCAATAGTATTGAAGGATTTTGGTCACACTTGAAACGTGGAATATTAGGAATATATCATAAAGTAAGTCCAAAGCATTTGGATAAATACTGTGATGAATTTGCATTTAGATATAATACGAGAGGACTAACAGATGTTGAAAGATTTACTTATTTTACGATGTCAGCCTATAAAAGATTAAAGTATCAAAGTTTGATTTCCCCATAAGAATAGGTAAATTTGAATTGAAAATAGAAAAAGATCAGTTCACGAAGTAGCATTTTTGCTAAATAGTTCCTATATTTGCATTGTCCCAAGAGGGACAGACATAGTTTAGGAAGCGTTTAGCTTATTCCTTGTCAATGAATCTGGACAATTCACCTGCACTGAGGAATATGAAAGAATGCTCCCTTTGGTTTGTATATATAGCACTGATGTGTTGATATACAGCCAAAGGCGTGAGCTGTTTTCATTTTTCGGTGCAGAGGTAGTCCAGAACCCATTGACGGAATTTGGGCTCAGCGGAAATATCTGGTTGGTAAGTTTTAAAATTAGCTATCTTTGCTTACCTTTGTTTTATGAAACCCGAACGACTCCTTCGTGCCATCCTTCCGGATGTGCTTATAGACAACTTTGATATTGTCAATTTCGACAAGAGTGCTGACCGTTTTGATATTTATCTTGATGAAAAAAAAGTTCAGCTAAACCAACCAGGAAAATCCGCTGACCCGGAATTTGATAACAGTCTTGCGCCTTCCCTATTTTAGAAAATGCTTTCTTTGAGACTGGGGGAGCGCAAAGTGATTGTGTATGAGAACAGTCTTATGCAATGATTGTCATTTGTCGGATGATATTCCAAAGTTAGTTGCTGATGAATTGTTAGGTATTCAGCAATTAGATATGTTAAAGGCTCGTTATAAGCAAATGAGAAAGTGCTATGACTTCTCGTATGCAGAATGGCAAAAAGAGTTTTCCGATGATTTGAAGCCTTTTAATGGATATACAGATACTACCTCTGTTTGTATTCCCATTTTGAATCCATTGTTTAGAAATGATTTTGCGGATAAAGGTGCAATAGGTTTGGATTTGCCGACTTGGTTTAATGTTCAAGTCGATAATGTCCGAATTATGCTTATTGCGCAAGACCCGTTACGTGATGCGAAATGGTATGAAGAATGCCATGATGCGATAGTGTCAAGTCCATTTGGTATGCATGATGCAACCCATAGAAAAAGTGGAAGTGGCGGTAAAATGGTCGACTTGTTGATTAATGGTTTGATTAAGAAAGGGTTTGCAATATACTTGACTGATGCAAATAAGTATTTCGTACATGATAGAGAAATGTCTAAGACTTATGCTAAAAATAGATTAAAGACATATACTGATATATTGCAGAAAGAATTAGACCTGGTGAGACCAAATCTTTGTGTTTGTTTAGGCAAGAAAGCGAAAGAAGTTTTGGATAAATGTATGATAAATGCCAAATCAATAGTGTTGCCACATTTGTCGGGAACTGCACGAGGGGCAATAGTCAAAAGGTTTCCAATATTAGAAGATATTAAAGCAACAGCCGAAAATGTTGCAAATGTATATGTGGATGAAATTGTTGAATCATTAAAATAGTAGAATTATGGGTTGTATAACATTCGTATTGTTAGTATTGAATATCATTGCATTAGTTGCAATAGATATTATGTTTTGGGCTGAAAGTGCAGCTTCAGGACTTGCTGGAGTATTTGGTATTATAGCATTCTTTATAGGATATGCTTTGAGTGTGGAAGTAACGATTGCTCCAAGAGATTTTTGGGTAAATTCTGCATTTGGTATCTTTATAAAGAAACTTGGTGTAGCCAATATGACAGCTTTTGCAGTATGGTTTATTGGAAATTTGATAATTGGGTAGAAACATTAAAATGAGAAGATATGAGCAATAATGAAAATTCAGTTTTAGAGTATTTGAAAGCAAACAATGAAGTATTGTTTGATAAAATCGTGAATGCTTTGCGTAAAGGAAAGCAAGTTAATTTTACGGATATTAATCAAAGTGATATTATCATTTTGAGTCCACAGAAAGCATTTGAATATGCAGGAGAAGAAGGCGATAAGTATTTTAAAGTTTGGATGGTAGGGAGTACTATTGCTTGGTGTACTTGGGCTAATTCAATGGTTGATAGCGATTTCCGTTGGAATGCTAAGGCGAGAAATGAAAACAAAAGAGATAATAAGGACATTTTGGGTAATGAGCCTTATATTTCTGCCTATTTAAAGTCTAATTCTGCCATTGAACAATGTTCAGTAGTTTATATGTTCCCATTTGAAGCCTTTTCCAAAAAGAAAGTAGAAGTTGTGAAAAAGGTGGAAGAAAAAGAAAGCAAATCAGAAAAGGTCGTTAAAAAGAAGACAAGTGAATCAGAAGATAAAAAGATTGAAAAGATTATTGATAACCTTTCATGGCTAACTGAATGTATTTCTGAAAAATTTGCACCAAGTCCCACAATGCCCGGATTAGGTATGATTACAAGGGCTATGGATAAACAAGAACTTCTTAGGAAACGTGCTGATTTTGACACTAGTTTAATGCGTTTGAAATGTTTAGATGAGCATAATAAAATGATACCGTATTTTGAGAAGAAAGCCCAAGAGTGGGATGAGAAAAAAGCTGGACTATTTGGAAAAATAGCGAAAGTGTTAAAAAACAATAAGTAGTATAACGGTAAAAGCCAACCGCCTTATAATTAAGTGGTTGGCTTTTGTTTTTGGAAAACATTCATTGGTATAAATGTTTTCCGGTGGTCTTTTATTGCGATTTTTGGTTGTTCTATTAAAAAATCGTATCTTTATAGAGAAATTAATGTTTTTGAACTTTTGGAAGAGGGATAAAACATTAAAAACTAAGTTAAACCATAAAAAGAATAATTATGGAAATAAAGCAATTTTATAAAGAACAAGATAATCGCATAAAAGATATCTTGTTTAGAATACTAACTAAGTTTAGATTTGAATCTTTGTATGTTTATTTTCAAACGATTAGAGAAGATATTTTTCAGAAAACTGAAGTAACATGTACACGTGGTATGATGTATGATTATCTAAGAGAACTTGGATTTAGATTTGAGTTATTAGATAATGATGAAATATGTATCTATTCGTTGAAATAGTTTTTTAAGAATAGCCGCACCTAAGTTTGAATTTGGGTGCGGCTTTTATTTTTGTGTGATTAGTGCATTAAAGTATATAATTGGGAATATTGATTATAGATGATGATGAGTATTCGGCGGATAACCTTTGTTTGGAGCTAAAACGTTACGGTCAGTTGGTGGTAGAGGGAATTGCCCGTAATGGTTCTAACGGAAAGAAAATGATAGATAAGCTTCGTCCCGATATCTTATTTCTGGATGTAGAGTTGCCCGACATGAAAGGAATAGAACTGTTAGAGCAAATCAACAGTTGTGTCACGTGGAATATGCAAGTGATTTTTTATACTGCCTACGACAAATATATGATTAATGCCATCCGTGAATCTGCTTTCGATTATTTATTGAAGCCGATAGACCGTAAGGAACTGGAATGCATTATTACCCGGTTTCTGAAAAAGATGGACGAACCGGCTACGCCGATGGCTATTCCACCCCAAGTATATTCTACCGGCGAACATACATTTATGATTTCCACTCCCACCAATGATCTGCGTGTTCTCCGTTCTATTGATATCGGATTCTTCCGCTATAACTCCGACCGTAAATTATGGGAAGTAGTATTGAACAATCAGGTTCCCCTGCTACTGAAAAAGAACACCACAGCACATCAGATAACAGAGTACGCTCCCTGCTTTGTGCAGATACATCAATCTTATATCATCAATATTAATTATCTGATAATGATAAAGGAGAATCGTTGCGTCATGTACCCTCCTTTCGAGAAGATAACAGAGCTGATTGTTTCAAAGAAGTTTAAGAAAACATTGCAAGACTCTTTCTATCAGTTATGAAAATTGCAAGGAAGAATCGTATGGAAGTGTGTCAAAACTAAACCGGGCTATCCACGTTTTGACACAACTCCATAATTATGTGAGTATCATTTCTTTTTCGGATAGTTAGGTCCGTAGAGCATGGTCTTTTCACGCACCACCAATTGTCCGTCTTTCACAAACTCCTCGCCACGTTCGCTCAGATGGCGCACCATTTCAGAACGCATCTCTGCCAATCGTTTTTTATATTTTTTGTCATTGACAGCATTATGCAGTTCTTTCGGGTCTTTTACCATATCGAACAGTTGTTCTTCTCCGGTATGGAAATACCAAACGTATTTAATCTTACCGTCTGTCAGGGCACACCAATAATTATCGGCACTATAACATGTAGCATGTTCCAAATCGATATATTTGCGCCAGTTGGTTGCTGTACCTTTGGCCAATGCCAGCAACGGACGTCCGTCCATATCAGTGGGAACAGTTACCCCGGCTGTTTCGAGGAAAGTAGGAAGAAGGTCGCGAAGTTCTACAGGAGCATCCACCTTTCCCGGAAGTACCTTCTCTGCTGCAGGCCATTTCACGATATAAGGAATATGTGTAGAGCCTTCATACGGATATGTCTTTCTCCAATGATAATGGTCTCCCATCATGTCACCATGATCGGAGACAAAAATTATCAAGGCATTATCATACATACCTTTTTCTTTCAAAGCCTTAATCACGCGACCTATCTGCTCGTCTATAAACGTGATATTGGCATAATAATAACGTTTTGAATTACGCGCATATTCGTTACCGAAGTTGCCGTAAGGAGCATCTTTAGCAGCCTTTTCAGGAGCAAGTTCCTTTGCCCATTTACCACACCAATCACCGATAAACGGATCGGGCACCTGAGCATCTTTATACATATCTATATATCGCTGCGGCGGATCATACGGACTATGAGGACGTGCAAAAGATACCTTCAAGAATAATGGTTTCTCACTATTGTCGTAGTTTTGGATAAGTTGGCAAGCCATCTCTCCCGTCCAATAGGTGGGATGAAGGTTTTCCGGCAACTTATAGTTGGAAGCACTGTGGTCGTTCCAGCCGATACCGGTCTCATCGGGATTCTTTCCGGGAGCCTGTATTTGGAACCACTGGCGATAGTCACTGGTAAAGTTAGGGTCTTCTATACGTCCACTTTCATCCAACAGGGTTCCTTCAAAACCGTGTTTGATGCGCTGCGGATGCCAATGCATCTTTCCAATACCGAAAGTGTAATAACCGGCATCTTTCATCATCTGGGGCATCTCATATTTATATTCGGGAGATACTTCTCCATACCCCAACAAGCCGTGATGCCAGGGAGAAAGTCCGGTGAGCATTCCCGCACGGGCAGGAGTACTGCTGGGGCAAGAAGAATACCCATTCATAAACAGTGTTCCCTCGCCGGCCAACCGGTCCAGATTGGGAGAGATGACAGCTTCATTACCCATACAGCCCAAGGCATCGCCCCGTTGTTGGTCAGTCATTATCAAGATAACATGCGGATGTTTTTGCGCGTAAGCAAACGAAGAACATAGTCCGGCTGTGACAGCCAATGTACATTTCAAATTGGTTACAATACTCATATTTATTTTGGTTTTTCATGGTGTTATGCAGCAAAGATAATAAATTATCAGATACATTGAGCTACAAATTAGAACGGAAAAGGTTTGATATGCATCAAATTGTTTTATAGAAAGCTTTATCGTATCTTTGTAACCGTTTAATAAACCTATAAAAAGATGAAAAAGAAAACTTTACTGAAAAGTATTTGGATTTTATTGGTGATGTGTGGGGTGTCTGCCAATGCCGGAGCTCAGGATTTGAAATCTATATTGTCGGGAGTGGCGAAAGCTGTTGTCGGAAATAAGGCTACAACAGCTTCTTCCATTATCGGCACATGGACATACTCCGGTCCTGAATGTCAGTTCGAAAGTGAAAACCTGTTGGCAAAAGCCGGTGGTGAAATGGCTGCCAAGGAAGTGGAAGAGAAAATGATAGCCGTATATAACAAAGTGGGTATGAATAATATCCGGTACACCTTCAATGAAGACGGAACTTACTCGTATCAGATGAAAAAACGTACGGTCACGGGGAGTTATGTATTTGATGACGCCGCGAAGACAATCACCATGACAGGCAAGCTGGGACTGAAGACAGTGGCTTATGTTACGGTAACAGGGAATGACATGAGTATGGTATTCAAAGCAGACAAGTTAATGTCCATTCTAAAGACCATTACCGGAGCAGCATCGAAAGTGAACTCCACCGCAGCTACCATCAACAGTGTGGCGGAAGCTTATGACGGTCTGATGCTAGGCTTTGAGCTGAAGAAATAAACCATGAAGGCATTTATAGTTTAGGCATGGATTCCACGGAAGATTAGTTCCATAAAATTCATGCCTAAACATATAACAAAGTACTTTATTCTTTATCCTTCAGTGCGGCAAAGATAAGTCCTTCCAGTTCTTCCGCCAATTCCGGATTGTCCTGAATCACCTGTTTGGAAGCATCACGACCTTGTCCCAGTTTGGTATCATTATAGCTGTACCACGAACCGCTTTTCTTAATAATGCCGAGTTCGGCTCCCAAATCGATAATTTCTCCGGCTCTAGAAATACCTTCGCCAAACATAATATCGAATTCAGCTTTGCGGAAAGGAGGAGCCACTTTATTCTTCACCACCTTTACACGTGTCTGATTTCCGATAACTTCCTCGCCATCTTTCAACTGTGTGGCGCGACGGATATCCAAACGTACCGAAGCATAGAACTTCAAGGCATTACCACCGGTAGTTGTTTCAGGATTACCGAACATTACACCGATTTTCTCACGCAACTGGTTGATAAAGATACAAGTTGTGTTGGTCTTACTGATGGCAGAGGTGAGCTTGCGCAGTGCCTGTGACATCAAACGTGCCTGAAGTCCCACTTTATTATCACCCATATCACCTTCGATTTCAGCTTTCGGTGTCAATGCTGCAACAGAGTCAATAACAATAATATCAATGGCTGAAGAGCGAATCAATTGTTCCGCAATTTCCAATGCCTGCTCACCATTGTCCGGCTGTGAGATCCACAGGTTATCTACATCCACTCCCAGTTTGGAAGCATAGAAACGATCGAATGCATGTTCCGCATCAATAAAAGCAGCGATTCCTCCCGCTTTTTGAGCTTCGGCAATAGCATGGATAGCCAATGTTGTTTTACCGGATGATTCAGGGCCGTATATCTCGATGATTCTTCCCTTCGGATAACCGCCTACACCGAGTGCAGCGTTCAAGGCGATGGAACCGGTCGGGATAACCTCTACCTGCTGAACGTTTTCATCTCCTAATTTCATGATAGAGCCTTTACCGAAGTTCTTCTCTATCTTATCCATTGCAGCTTGCAACGCTTTCAATTTTTCGCTAGCTCCGGAACCCGGTCCTGCTGTGAATGGAATTTCTTCGTTATCTTTTTTAGCCATAAGATTTCTTTTTGGTCTGTTAAGTAAATTATAAAATTTGTTGGGCATGTTCTTTTGTCTTCACCTCTTTGGGAGAAATGACGCGCTCGATTACACCCTCTTCGTTAATAATAAAAGTAGTACGAAAAGTACCCATATATTTGCGTCCGTACATACTCTTCTCTCCCCATACGCCAAACTGCTCCACCAATTTCTTGTCGGTATCTGCGATTAAAGTAAAAGGCAGTTCGTTTTTCTCGATAAACTTCTGATGCGATTTGGCATCGTTTACACTCACTCCGATTACCTCATAACCTTTAGCACACAGTTCGGAATAATTGTCACGCAAGTTGCACGCCTGTGCAGTGCAACCGGAAGTCATGTCTTTGGGATAAAAATAGAGTACTATTTTCTTTCCTTTGTAATTGCTCAAACGAATTTCTTCTCCCTTTTCATTCAGACCCAATATTTCGGGGGCTTTGTCTCCTACGTTCATATTCCATTCCTGTTTTTAAAGTTCCAAGTCTCCGTCCAATACTTCGTGCCAAGGCAAACCCTGCTTATTGAGCTGTTCCATGAACGGGTCCGGATCAAACTCTTCTACATTCCATACTCCCGGTCTCTTCCAAAGTCCTTTCAAGAACATCATGGCACCTATCATGGCAGGTACACCGGTAGTATAGCTGACACCCTGCATGCCGGTTTCCTTGTAGGCTTCCTGATGGCTACAGTTATTATATACATAGTAAGTACGTTCTTTACCATCTTTGACACCACGGATACGGCAACCGATAGAGGTTTCACCTTCGTAGTTCTCACCCAAATCCTGCGGATTGGGCAATACGGCTTTCAGGAATTGCAAAGGAACTATTTTCACACCGTTATAATCTATTTCATCGATACGTGCCATACCGATATTTTGAATTACACGCAAATGAGTCAGATATTCCTGTCCGAAAGTCATCCAGAAGCGAGCGCGCTTGATAGTGGGGAAATTCTTGACCAACGACTCCAGTTCTTCGTGATACAACAAATATGAATCACGAGGACCGATATTGGGATAAGTCAGGTCCTTATGAAATTCCAACGGCTTGGTGGTCACCCATTTGCCGTCTTCATAATAACGTCCGTTTTGAGTGATTTCACGGATATTGATTTCGGGATTGAAGTTGGTAGCAAATGCCTTATGATGGTTACCGGCATTGCAATCCACAATATCCAAATAATGCATTTCATCAAAGTGGTGTTTAGCAGCATACGCCGTATAGATGCCGCTTACACCCGGATCGAAACCGCAACCGAGAATAGCTGTCAGGCCGGCTTCTTCAAAACGTTGCTTGTAAGCCCATTGCCAGCTGTATTCGAAGTGAGCTTCATCTTTCGGTTCATAATTGGCAGTATCCAGATAATTCACTCCGGCTTTCAGGCAGGCTTCCATGATGGTAAGATCCTGATAAGGCAGGGCTACATTAATAACGATTTCGGGTTTGAAACTATTAAAAAGCTCTACCAGTTCATCTACATTGTCTGCATCAACCTGAGCTGTTTTAATAGCAGGATTACCGATTGCTTTAACGATTGCATCACATTTTGATTTAGTGCGGCTGGCAATCATAATGTCTGTAAAAACATCCGGATTCTGAGCCACTTTGTGTGCCACGACAGTACCTACACCGCCTGCACCGATAATTAATACTTTACCCATTTCTTCTCTTTAATTAAAAATAAATTGCCCGGCAAAACATACCGTTCACCGGGCAAAGATAACAAAATATTTTGGGTATTAGTTGATACGTTCCAGTTTCTTATAAGTAAAATCCAAGGATTTTCTTTGATAGTACCAAGTTTCATATCCTCCCGTTACCTTATGCACGCGGATGGGGTATCCCAAAGACAAGCGACATTCGTCTGTTGTCATGCCCTTGCGCACTTCACCGTGGCTGATTAGATCCCAGGTTTCTTCGGTCGTATCGGGATATTTGGCACGCAGGTCGCCAATGCCGAACACATCGGCAAAATAGCCATCATTACGCAAGGCCAGATTGGTGACACTTGCATGTACGAAAGTCGTCTTTATCCGGTAAAGCTTTCCGTCTGTGGCAGTCAAATCAAGCGTCACGGACTGACTTCCGTTTTCCACAATAATATTTTTAATGACAAACTGCGTGTATTTGGGCAATTTGACTGTCATGCCGGCATCGTCTATACATTCTGTTTCTGCTTTCAGATAGATAGCCTTTTTACCATATTTTTCCATCAATGTTTGAGACTTTTTGGCGTTGGCATCACTGAAACCGAATGCATTGGGAAAATATTTATTTTTCTTTTCCATGATGAAATCATTGTCAAGCATCCCACAATTGGTCTTTGAAACAGCTACCGGCTGATAATACGTGTTTCCTTTGACATCGGAGAATACAATCTTCACCGGGAAGGCACGGCTGCCCACTCCTACGGCAATCACTGTCACTTTTTCATTCATCCCGATGTACACTTCCTTATAGCCAGAGGTACTGTTGGGGTCGTCTATACGCACTTTGTCGGTGCGCATATACAGCGTTTCACCTTCCAACAAATCCTTGGCAATATCCACATCACCCAAATAAGCAAGAGTAGGAATACCGGCTTTGGGCTTCATGCAATATTGCTCCAACGTGATATTCTTCACCTCATGGTAGTAAAGCTTACCCTCACAGTCAAAATTGAAATGCACGAATCCTCGGTCAGTCACTTCAGTACCCAAAAATTCCATAATTTTATTCTTCAGCTCTCCGGAATTCACATCCTTACCGTTCTCTGCCGATTTAAAGACCGGGATGACAAGGTCTTTACGTTCCGGAATGACCATAAACTTCATTCCCGGTGTCCAGTCGCACAGACTGTAATATTTAAAATGGTCATCGATAAACTGTTTTTCCGGTGATTCTACGAAAGTATTTGCCTGTCGGGACGCAGTGGAGACTATATAGCCGTTCTGTGCATAACTTATATAATATCCTACCACCCCCAATAGCACACTTAAAAACATTTTCATATCATTTTTTGTTAATTTATAAAGTATGGCAAAGGTACAAAAAAATTGTTTATTATTACTGCAAATAAAGAATTATATATAGCTTTGCAGACTAAACTAAATGATTTAACGAAAAAAGTATGATGAAAAAAGTAATTTTTAAAATGACGGCAGTTTGCGCCAGTGCACTAATCTTAGCTTCATGCGGTGGCAGTAAGAATATGTTAACACTCTCTTCCTTGAACGGTGAATGGAATATCACCGAAGTGGACGGACAGAAAATCACGGATAAAAAAATGCCTTTTATTGGCTTTGATGTAGCTCAAAAACGTATCTATGGGAACAGTGGTTGCAACCGTATGATGGGCACTTTTGAAGCTGATTCGCTGACCCCCGGAGCATTATCTTTCGGTCCTATCGGAAGTACGCGTATGGCTTGTCCCGATATGCAGACTGAACAAATGGTACTGAACGCACTGAACAAGGTGAAGTCCTACGAAACCGTATCAGACCAGCCTGAAATCATTGCATTGTGCAGCGAAGATGGCAAAAAGATGCTGACATTGCAGAAAAAAGACGAATCGCAGGTTTCACTGACAGACCTTTCAGGCGAATGGGCCATTGAGTTGGTAAACGGCAAAAAAATAGTGGGCACTACCGAAGTCACTCCGTTTATTGGTTTTAATACCGACGAGAACCGCATTTACGGTAATGTGGGTTGCAATACCATCAACGGTGCTTTGCTTCAGAATGAAAAAACAGCCAATTCACTGAAGTTTGAAAATATCGCCACCACCATGATGATGTGTCCCGACATGGAAACGGAAACCACTGTACTGAACGCGCTGAATGAAACAAGAAGTTTCTCAATAAAAAACGGTCAAGTATACCTGCTCGGAGAAAACGGTAATGAACTGTTAGTCTTGAAGAAACAATAAACAGATTACTGTAGATATCATTGAAATAAACGAAGGAGATGTGTCAAATTGCACACCTCCTTTTTTACTATACAAACAAGCGGTCACCCGTATCTCAGTAGACATTCATTCGGACATTCCTTCTTTATTGTATTCAGAAAACAAAGAGAAAATTCCCACACAAGGAGCTTTTTTTAAGCGGTAAACCCAAGGCCAACCATTGTTTCTATCGTTTTTCATACACCTCTTGAGATTTTTTCCATTCAAAAGCTGACAGTGTTTCTACGATTCTGCCTTTTCTGTCGGTCGGTAGCGAAAAAGGATACGCCATTTTGTCAGTTGTTCCTAACATCCCTGCCTTGGCATACTGTTTGCTTGATAAAAGACGTGCGATTGGTGCACGAAAAGAAAAAGAAAAATTTCTGTGAACCATTCGCCGGGAAATCAGTTTAATTGAAAACAAATAAATAAAAAATATACAATTATGGGAAAGATTATTGGAATTGACTTAGGAACAACAAACTCATGTGTTTCAGTATTTGAAGGTAATGAACCGGTAGTTATCGCTAACAGCGAAGGTAAACGTACTACTCCGTCTATCGTGGCATTTGTCGATGGCGGTGAACGTAAGGTAGGTGATCCTGCAAAGCGTCAGGCTATCACTAATCCGCAGCGTACTATCTTCTCAATTAAACGTTTCATGGGTGAAACATGGGATCAGGTACAGAAGGAAACTGCTCGTGTTCCTTATAAAGTAGTGAAAGGTGACAATAATACTCCGCGTGTAGATATTGACGGACGTCTTTATACTCCGCAGGAAATTTCAGCTATGATCCTGCAGAAGATGAAGAAAACAGCCGAGGATTATTTGGGACAAGAAGTTACAGAAGCTGTTATCACCGTTCCGGCATACTTCTCAGACTCACAACGTCAGGCTACTAAAGAAGCTGGTCAGATTGCAGGTCTGGAAGTGAAACGTATTGTGAACGAACCGACAGCTGCTGCTTTGGCTTATGGTTTGGATAAGGCTCACAAAGATATGAAGATTGCTGTATTCGACCTTGGTGGTGGTACATTCGATATCTCTATCCTTGAGTTTGGTGGTGGTGTATTCGAAGTACTTTCTACTAACGGTGATACTCACTTGGGCGGTGATGACTTCGATCAGGTAATCATTGACTGGTTGGTACAGGAATTCAAGAATGACGAAGGTGCGGATTTGACAAAAGATCCGATGGCTATGCAACGTCTGAAAGAAGCTGCTGAAAAAGCTAAGATTGAATTGTCTTCTTCTACTTCAACAGAAATCAACCTGCCATACATCATGCCCGTAGACGGTATGCCTAAGCACTTGGTTAAGACTTTGACACGTGCTAAATTTGAAGCTTTAGCTCACAATTTGATTCAGGCTTGTCTTGAACCTTGCAAGAAGGCTATGAGCGATGCAGGCTTGAGCAACTCTGATATCGATGAGGTAATCCTTGTTGGTGGTTCTTCACGTATTCCGGCTGTTCAGGAATTGGTAGAAAAATTCTTCGGTAAGACTCCTTCCAAGGGTGTTAATCCTGACGAAGTGGTTGCTGTAGGTGCTGCCGTTCAGGGTGCTGTTTTGACAGATGAAATCAAAGGTGTGGTATTGCTGGATGTTACTCCGTTGTCAATGGGTATCGAAACATTGGGTGGTGTAATGACTAAGTTGATTGATGCAAACACTACCATCCCGGCACGTAAAAGCGAAACCTTCTCTACAGCTGCCGACAACCAGACTGAAGTGACTATCCACGTACTTCAGGGTGAACGTCCGATGGCCGCACAAAACAAGTCAATCGGTCAGTTTAACCTGACAGGCATCGCTCCTGCCCGCCGTGGTGTTCCTCAGATTGAGGTGACATTCGATATCGACGCCAATGGTATCTTGAAAGTATCTGCCAAGGATAAAGCTACCGGCAAGGAACAAGCTATCCGCATCGAAGCATCATCCGGCTTGAGCAAGGAAGAAATCGAAAAGATGAAAGCCGAAGCTGAAGCTAATGCAGAAGCAGACAAGAAGGAACGTGAAAAGATTGACAAATTGAATCAAGCTGACTCCATGATTTTCTCTACTGAAAATCAGTTGAAGGAATTAGGTGACAAGTTGCCGGCTGATAAGAAAGCTCCGATTGAAGCTGCTCTTCAGAAACTGAAAGATGCTCATAAAGCACAGGATTTGGCTGCTATTGATACTGCCATGGCTGAACTGAATACAGCATTCCAGGCTGCCAGCGCTGAAATGTATGCTCAGAGTGGTGCACAAGGTGGCGCTCAGGCTGGTCCGGGTGCAGGACAACAGGCTAATCAAGGTTCTTCTTCTAATAACAAAGAAGATATTCAAGATGCGGATTTTGAGGAAGTGAAGTAAGTATCGGTAAATAACGATAACTATAAATAAGAATATAGGGTGTAACTCAGTAAGTTATGCCCTATTTCTTTTTATATCACTTTTCCTTGGCTTTGCTTGTTATCCGGATTTTTATTGTATATTTGTACCATAATTGTACCGACACTTAAAAGTAGATAATATGACACTTGTAAAAATGGCGGTACTGAGAATGAAGAATATAAGTAAAACATAGGTTATGCCAGCAGCAAAATTTGAAATAACACGTCAATGCAAGGTTTGTGGAGAGACTTTTGTCGCTAAAACCATTGAATCGTGGTATTGTTCTCCCAAATGTTCTAAAATTGCGTGGAAAAGGCGTAAGGATGAAGAACAGCGATTGCAAAGGTTGGACGAAGTGGTTAAGAAGATACCCAAGTCCAAAGAGTACATCACGGTTTCTGAAGCATACGCTTTGTTTGGCATAAGCAAGGAAACTCTTTATCGCTTGATTCGTAAGGGTACAATTCCAAGTGTGAATGCCGGGGAAAGGCAGACATTATTATCAAAAGAAGAATTGATGAAACTCTATCCTCTCCGAAAGAAAACTCTTACAAAGCCAAAGCCTATTGCCAAGCTGTATAGTTTGGAGCCAAAAGACTGTTATACCATTGGTGAAATCACAGAGAAGTTTCTTGTAAATGAAAGTACGGTTTATCTCCATATACGCAAATACTCTATCCCTACCCGGCAGATAGGAAATTTTGTGTATGTACCCAAGAAAGAAATTGATAACTTATATAAAGGTATGAAGCGATGAAGAAAGCATTAGTTAATACACGAGTGTCGGTAAAGCTCCGCAAGTCTGAATATCGTGATGAGTGGTATCTTTATGTGGAATCTTATCCTGTATTCCAATCCGGGAAAGATACTCCGCAAAGAGTTCGTGAATATCTCAATCGTACTATTACAACACCTATTTGGGATAAGTCACGTAATGCAAGGACTAATGCCGAAGGCAAAACCACTTATAAGCCAAAGCGAGATTTGAACGGTATCATTCAATGTAAATCTCAATTAGACCAAGAATCATGTATCTATGCAGACAAGGTCAGAAACCTACGGCAAAAGGAATATGACAATGCGGCTCTTTATGCCGATACTGATGCAGAACAGGCAGAGCAGTTAGAACGCTCCAAAAGCAATTTCATTGAGTACTTCGACCATGTGCAGCGAACAAGGCATGCCCATAGTTCCGATTCTATCATTGTCAACTGGAGGAGAGTTCATGAGTTGTTAAAGATATTTGCAAAAGGCGATACCATTCTCTTTTCACAAATAGACTTAAAACTGGTAGAATCGTTCCGCCAATTCATAATGAACGCACCGCAAGGTGGTACTAAGCGAGGTACGATTTCTCAAAACACAGCTTCTACATACTTCTCCATCTTCAAAGCCGGATTGAAGCAAGCTTTTATAGACGGCTATCTGACTATTGATATTTCTGCGAAAGTCAAAGGTATTCAGGAAAGGGAAAGCCGGAGAGAATATCTCACGGTAGAGGAATTGAACCGACTGGTTCAAACGCCATGTGATCCATTACTGAAACGTGCAGCTCTGTTCTCTGCTTTAACAGGAATCCGTCATTGCGATATTCAAAAATTGAAATGGTCGGAAGTGGAAATGTTCAATGGAGGCTATCGGTTGAATTTTACCCAGCAAAAGACAAAGGGTGTTGAATACATGCCTATTTCAGAACAAGCATTTAATCTTTGTGGAGAACAGCAGGAAGGGGAGCTTCTTGTATTTGCAGGATTGCCTGATCCGTCGTGGATAAATCGCCCAGTCAAGAAATGGGTTGAAGCAGCCGGAATATCCAAACACATTACATTTCATTGCTTTCGTCATTCCTATGCGACCCTACAACTAGCTGGAGGTACTGATATTTACACAGTTAGCAAAATGTTGGGGCATACAAATGTGAGAACTACCCAAGTGTATGCAAAGGTTGTTGATGAAAAGAAAGAGAAAGCTACAGAAACCATTAAACTGGATTTGTTGATATAGAGTGGCTCTATATTTAGCATTTATAATTTAAAAATAAGGAAAGCTTTCTTGAAAAAATTGTTTGAAATCACATAAAATAAAGAATACTATGCAATCATGTTTATTGCATATATAATTTAATCGGAGGGTATTTTAATACTTAACACCTCCAAGGGTAATAACTATTTATATATACATTAGTCATACAAATAGAATCTATATGAACATAGAAAGTATCAAATCAATTGTTGACTCTTGCATAAGCAAGAATATATTAGAGGTTGAACCAGAGATAAATAACCTATTGGATAAGGTCATCGCTCATATTCTTCAGAGTTATAATAATAGTCGAAATGTATTACAATATACATTAGGACAATTAGATAGAATTCATAAATCTGTTGTATGTATTATGATGAAACGTATACTAAATCATGTGCAAGACTTATGTGATAAGTTTGAGAATGAAAGTTGCGGAGATAATAATTATGTGAATGTAAAATGGAGTGAAAATAAAATAGGGAAAATACTAACAACTGCGGCATCATATTATCAAGGAAATTTTCGCATTAATAATGCAAATATGGAATTTGCCAACAGTCTATCTTCTGATGAAAGGAGAACGCTGGTAAGTTACATTATTGACTCTATACAACATTATGGCACTGATACGCATTGGACAAAGGACATCATTGAAAATCATCTTCTATATTTAGCATTTCTATATGCAATATGCAAGAAAGATTCTCAAATGTGGTATATGTTTCATTATGCCAACAACTTCATCGATAGACTGGCAACCTCAAATGAAGCACAGGCGACGAGAGACATTGCTGAAACTATATTGATGATTGGTCATCAGGAAAATATGGAGGCTGAGGGATATTTTTGTGCTTCAAGAGCATATACCATACAAAATAATTCTGTTGCTGGATTATTCTATATGGAAATAGCCTTAAAAAAATGGCAGGAACAGCCATCTCCTATTCGGTACAAGTCCTCATTCGAGATATTATGGCAAATCCTAAAATTAGCTCGTAATATCTCGTTTGCCTCAGAAACACATTTAAAGCCAATAGCTAAATGTTTTGAAGCTTTGAATCCTTTACCATATGATATTAACTCATTCTATCATACCTACCTTTCTTTAATGTTTTATAGTAAAGGTCTAAAGGTATTGGAAGATATAGCTGATTTTTTAGATAAACATAGAGAAATAGTTTATAAAAACCTTGATCATGGTGCGATGCCTTGGCTTTCATTGATTTTTACAGTAAAGTTAAATTTTCCATCTGCAAATTTATCAAGATTGAATCCATATATTAATGCATTCAAGAGTGTTGTCAACAGAAAAGGTAATGCTATGATGCTTGATTTGTTTGATGGAGAAAATGAAGATATTCATTTAAAAGAATTAATGGTTAAATTGGAATCTACACGCAATGTGGAGGATTATTCGCATGATAATCATCTTGCAATGATTTTTTCGAAGTCCCTTATAACTAAATCAACATTAGAATGTAACCCAAGTAAGTACCTGTTAGCAATGCTTATTAGAGCAGACTATACTTTCGTTAAATCAGAAATCGCACCAAATAATCACTTTATGCAAACTAAATTTAGAGATATAAATGGAGCAGAGTATAATCTACCCATAGAAGATACAAAAATTTTAGAAACTTTAATGCAATTAAGAGGGAATGATGAAGTATTATGGATTGGTAAAGGTACATCATGTTTACACTTTATGGCTTTTCTGCAAAACCATTTTGCCTTTGGAAATTTAAGTCTCCTTACAAAAGTAAATATTGAAAAATTACAATCTAATACTATTCGCTTTCTTAATTATGAGCGAGATGTTAAGAAACCCGGAGAACCAATTTATACAAAAGATATTAGTGAACTAGAACAGGAAGCTGAAGATTTAAAGAATAATTTATCAGACTGCCAAATAATGATTTCTGACAATGCGAATCGTTTATTATTAGTTAAGGATATGGATGTTGCAGCCTATCCTCATCAGTTATTGATAGATCAGAATAAAAATGAGTTTATTGGAAGTCTCTTACCAACATGTAACATTATCTCAACAGAAGTTCTTATCAAAACTAACTTTGAAGAACCATTTCACGAGCATCCTTCTTGCGCATTTTGGAGTCCGCTTAATTGTAGTGAGTTTACATTTGAGATTATTAAGAGCAAATTGCAGGATATATTTGCAACTTACAATTTTGCACTCAATAAGCAAAATATTCCTGATAGACCCATTGATGCAGAAATTAATATAGCTTGTGCACATGGTGGTGCAGACATCAGTGATACTCAATGGTTCTATGCAGATGACGAACCAATAGTTGAGACCAATAAAATTATAGGAAAGGGCAAACTATTGATCCTTTTTGTTTGTCATTCAGGAAGTTTTACTCGACCAGATTACGACAATGCTATGCATACACTGATAAAACGCTATATACGTGTTGGATACAGTTCTGTCATAGCCCCTATGTGGTCGTTGAATACAGAAATTTTACCCACTTGGTTATCTACATTTATGAGGGAAGTGACAAGTGGTCAGTTTGTCATCGATGCTTTATTTCAAGCAAACATGGCTGTAAAGGAGGAATATATTTGTCCAGAAGTATATGCTTGCCTCCACCTTTTTGGTAATCCGTTTTTGCAGATAGCCGAAAAGCCTATATTGGAGATTAAAGAAGAAACATTATAAATTAACAACACGATATATTATAAGCCATCTACATTTGTGGATGGCTTTATTTGTTCGCCCGACATGGACATAATCTAACGAGTGCAAGTCCCCAACGCGGCCTAATAGTGGCAAGCGTACAACCAAAGCCAAGCTGCCAACGGTGACGTTGGGTGTGAAGGAAGGCGGTGGCAAGTCACTGGCTTGACGTACAGAAACTTGTCAAGGCGTTTGCTCGTGGGTGAGACTGCAAATTAAGTCAAAGCCCGATAGCTATTCGGAACGGGTGGTGTAAATCAAGCAGGTATAAGTGTGAAAGATTATGTTCTTAATCGGGGAGGTCTCACGGACGCAAGGCGAGGATTTCATTATTCGATGTACCTTAGCGGAGTAAAGCTTGTCGTGAGAAGTCAGCAAATGTCATAGTACCGAACTACGTGTTGGTTTGGGAAGGACTGAACCGTGCAGTCAAGCAGTAACTGATGGTCTGATTGATGGTCTTTAGTAGTCAGATGTCCGAAGAGGAACTCCCTGCCGGACGATAGGTCGGAAACCGACAATAGGCAGAAGTGACGATACCTTAGTTGTGCCTAAGACAACGCGAGACACCGAGTCGAGTATAAACAAATTCGGTAAAGCACGGAACCGCCGTATGCGGACCCGCTTGTACGGTGGTGTGAGAGGATAAGTGGACACGAAAGGAGGCAAACACCTCTGATTAGTGTTCACCTCCTACTCAATTTATCTACGGTCATTTCTTGTGATAGCCTTATGATTCCTATATGATAGGCGACAATATCATAAAAATCAGCTACTGATATTCTCCATTATTGGTATTGATAATCAACAAGTAATCCTTATGATAGTTATGTTTCGCTGCTGTCTTTTTATGTGATGTATTACACCATAAAATCAGTATTTGAAATCGCTGTTACTTTGCCGAAAAATCAAACAGTAAACAAGTAATAATATGAGCGAGAAGAACATTACATTTGAAGATTTGCCCAAGGCAATGTCGTGGATGATGGATAAATTGAATGAATTGGATTCCAAAATTGACGGTCTGAATAATCCAAGTTCCAATGTTCCAACCGAGCAATGGATGAACCTGAAAGAGTTGTGTGAGTATATTCCCAGCCATCCGGCAGAACAAACAGTATATGGATGGACGAGTTGCCATCAAATTCCATTTCATAAAAGAGGAAAGCGTATTATGTTTCTTAAATCAGAAATAGACGAGTGGCTTCATGCCGGTAAGATAAAATCTGAGAAGGATCTGGAAAATGAAGCATCCCAATTTATAAGGTCAAAAAGAAATACCCGATTCTAATGGATTCTGTCAACTTATGCAATGCTATTAGAATGGAATTTGAAGGAGTCTTTGAAAACAAGATTCCTTTAGATGCTTTTCCGGTAAAAATCCAAGATATGATATTGGCTTTATCCCGGCAAGAGAATTATTCCATAGAATACATGATGGCTTCTCTTTTGATAACAGTCTCAACCGCCATTGGTAATGCTGTCAATATTCGTATTCGTGGCGGATGGATTAGTAACCCTGCCCTTTATATGATATTGGTAGGTCGTCCAGGAATGGGCAAAACTCCACCTTTGGATTTTGCTTTCCGTCCTATTCGCAAGCATGATGCCAAAGCTATCAAACAATTCAAACAGGAGATGGAGCAATACAACAATCTGGTAGAAAGCAATAAAGGTAAGAAAGAAGGCACTACTCCTTTGCCAAACAAACCTGTCTTACGGAGAACTATTATATCGGACTTTACTCCAGAAGCGTTAATGCGTGCGCTTGATGATAATCAGCGAGGTATTGTGGTATATGTGGATGAGATTATGGGTATGTTTAATGCCGTGAACCAATACAGCAGAGGACAACTTATCGAGCAATTACTGACTGCATTCAGTGGTAAGCCTTTGGATATTTCAAGATGCAGTATGCCTATCCCGATTCATATAGAATATCCCTTTATAAATATTGTCGGTACGATGCAAACAACTCGTATGCACGAACTGATAGAAAAAGGTTATAAAGAAAACGGACTGCTTGACAGAATTATTTTTGTTTATCCATCGTCCCAAGAAATTGCTGATTGGCAATCTGATGAAGATTCGTCTTTTGATAAATACTCGACTATGTGGGAATCAATAATCGACAAAGTGATTAGCTTACCTTTTGTAGAGAATGGAGACGATAGAAATACACAAACAATTTTGGATTTTTCCTCAGAAGCTAAAGTCTATTTTACAAACTGGCGTAATAATGCAATCCGAGCCATCAATCAAATTCAAGATGATGGACTGGTAGATAGCAGAGTGATTAAAGCCCCCATGATAACGGCTCGTTTGGCATTAGTCCTGCAAATCTTTCGTTGGGCTTGTGGCGAAGTGCATAAGGATTTTGTGGATATAGATTCAACAAAATCGGCTATTGCTTTAAGTGAATATTTTGAGAGTTGTTATTCTGACATTCAAAAGTATATGTTGCAAGAGAGCATTGAACCTCAAAAGAAAGAATTGCTCGACTGTCTTTCTGCAACTTTTACTACTTCCGATGCCATTCAAGCCGGGAAAGAAGTCGGACTATCAGAAAGGTCTGTAATGTATTCTCTAGTCAGTCTTGCTACAAATAAAATTATCAAGAAAGTAAAACGAGGTGAATATGAGAAACTGCAATAGACAACCTCATTTGCACTTTGCAGTTGTTGCAGTTTGCACTTTGTTCTCATATAAGTTTCTGCAAAACTGCAATAAGTGCAAACTGCACGGACTGCAATAATAAAACAATGAAGTATGAGCGAATATAGATTTTCCCTTCAAAAATACAAGCGAGGTTCAAAACTCTCATGCCCTAAGTGTGGAAAGAAACAGTGCTTTGTCAGATACATAGACAATCAAGGAGAGATTACCTTTCCCAATTATGTAGGTAGATGTGACCATGAACAATCTTGCAAATACCATTATACACCCTTGGATTATTTTAATGACAATCCAACGTTGATGAATTATAGCAAGTACAATTCTATAATAGTAAGTAATTCCAAACCGTGTTTACCACCTTCCTTTATTGATAAAGAACTAATGGAGCGTTCTCTGATTAATTATGCTATGAATCCATTGTACATTTACTTGTCTAGGGTGTTGGGCAAAGATGAGACATTACGGATATTCCGATTATATCATGTTGGAACTTCAAAAAAATGGGGCGGTTCTACAGTCTATTGGCAAATAGATTGGCAAGGTAATGTGCGAACCGGGAAGATTATGTTGTATGATTCCACGACAGGACATCGGATAAAAGAGCCAAGAAGTTATGTTAGTTGGGTACATACAGAACTGAATCTTCAAGACTACAATTTGAAGCAATGTTTGTTTGGAGAGCATCTTTTGTCAGATAACCCAACCAAATCGGTTGCGATTGTCGAAAGCGAAAAATCGGCTTTAATAGCAACCCATTATATGCCTGAGTTTACATGGCTGGCAACAGGTGGAATGCATGGGTGCTTTAAAGCTGATGCGGTAAGCGCATTGAAAGGTCGGTCTGTTATGCTGTGTCCTGATTTGGGAGCAAAAGATGTTTGGAAAAGCAAGTTAGATTTACTCACGCCCATTTGTGCTAAAGTGGTATTAAGTGATAGCTTGGAACAATACGCCACTGACGAACAGCGCAAGAAAGGATTGGATATTGCGGATTTCTTGTTGATGACTGAGACACCAGCGATGATACTTCAAAAGATGATCAAAAGAAATCCTAACTTACAGACTTTGATTGATTGTTTGCATTTGGAATTGGTGGATTCAAGTTGAAGACAGGCTCAACTAAGGGAAGAGAAAAATAATTGATTAGCCAAATAAATATTAATGCCAATAGCCACTCCTTGTATTGGCAGATAAACGGATTTACTTTGGACAAATGTAATGCTTGCATTGAGGTTGATAATGCTCCATTTTTAATGGGTATCCTATGCAAGAAGTACCACCGTCCGACAAAATAGTTTCACTCATTTGTCGTCTTGGAGGCTTCTTGCATTACTCGCAGGCTCGCAATGAATTGAATACTTTTATAAATAAATTCCAGTTATAAACAGCTATGGATATACAACAAGATAACGAAAAACAGAATATTCGTAACCGTCATATAGACATTCGTTTGACCGAAGAAGAATATAAAATGGTTGTTGAAAAAGCAGCTGAATGTGGTTTGACGCTCAGTAACTATGGACGAAAATTGCTCCAAAATCACCATCCAAGCAAACGACTTTCCGATGAGGAAGTGCAAGGTTTAAACTCTTTGTCGGATGCAAGAGCTGACCTTATCCGCATTCAGAACGTTCTCAAAGGTAAACCGGACGAGATAAAAAAGAGATATTTCCGTGATGAGAATTATATGCGTGCATGGATAGAAGCAGTCAACAGACTTATCGTCCGATGGGGACAGATACGAGACAGTATAAATCAAATTTGAAGTTATGATAGCGCAAGGAAATGCAATTTCTCACGGAGCGAGAGCCATTGAGTATTCAATGGAAAAAGACAAAGCACGACTTGTTAAGGTGAATGGTTTGCCGGAAAATATAGAACCATTGGCTATGTGGTCACGGATGATGCAACATCAGCACCAATGTATGAAAGACAGGTATAACCCGAAGCCCATAACGCTGAATGCACTACGCTTTGAGATTTCTCCAGCCAAAGAAGAAACGACAGGATGGTCGATGGATGATTGGCAGAATTTGGCAGATGAGTTTATCACTGTACTTGATGGTATTGACAGAAGAACAGGCAAATCAGATTGTCAGCTCAAACCAACCAATATCAAAAACAGCCAGTATGTCGTTTCGTTACACACCGACAGCAAAAGTGGCATTCCTCACCTGCATATTGTGGCTAATCGTATAGATAATATGGGTAATACAAACGATGCACATTACATCGGTGAACGTGCTGTTCGTGCAGCCAACATCATCAATGATAAACGAGGCTGGGTACAATCTGAACAACGTCGCAACGAGAACATCCAGCAAATCAGCGAAGACTGTTTCTCCATCCTGAAAGCCATGTCTAAATTCGATTGGACAACTTATTGTCAGATGTTGAGCGCAAAGGGGTATGACATAAAACTGACCAAAGATGAAAAAGAAGTTGTTAAAGGTTATGCCATACGAAAGGGAAACTCCATTTATAAATCTTCGATATTTGGTAAAAGCCGAAAATTGATGCCGTCAAAAATTAAAGCGACATGGGCTGGATTACATGCTTCTGATAAACAAGCTTTAATTCAGTCAAAGGAAGCAGGTTCTCAAACAAAGGCGCATAATCATAGAGAGACAGTTGTACTGTCAAAGTTTCCGACTCATCACCATTCTATATCTGTGGATGGAGAACAATTCGAGGTTGATATACCCGATATGGTTAAGTCAGTTTTTGATAAAGAGTTTGGAAGCCTTGATGAAGAAGCCAAACAGACCGATGTGCTTAAAGTCGCTGTTTTACTTTTCGCCGGATATTTGGATGCAGCCACTTCCATGTCTGCATCAAGCGGAGGCGGTGGCAGCCCCGGTGGTGGATGGGGTAAAGACAAGGACGATGATGAACGCAAGTGGGCAATTCGTTGCGCAAGAATGGCAAAATGGCTCTGCAAACCGATTAAGCGTAACAGGGGTAGATAGTATTTCATTTATAATCACATAGAACAATGCGTAAAAGTAAATATGACCAATCTTCTTTGCCTGTGCAGAATAGCAAGGACATAGATAAAGATAACAACATTAGCAAAATAGAAAATCGTGTTGATTTTGATACCGAGCTTGTAAATCTGGTAAATCAGATAGAGGACATCAAAGCCATTATCCAAGAATTGAGACAGATAAAAGCATTTGTAGATAGTTCAGTATCAACCTTTGAAGAATCTGCACAGGCTCTCAAAGCTGCTGTGAAAACATCTAATAATATCTCTAATGCTATTTGTAGAATCTTTATGCAGGTAGAAAATACAGTTATAACTGTCAAACTTAGCGAAGAGGATAAATCCATTCTTGCAGAGTATCGACATAAATTAATTGAAGAAGAGAAGACTTTGTTTGAAAAGCAGATAACAGAATTGAAGACACTTCATGCGAATCACTGGAAAGAAATTCAGAAATATGTGAAGTCTCATACCTCGTTTTCTCTTAATGGTTGGTTGGCAAAGAGTGCCGTTATAGGATTCTGGATATTGTATGCATATTTCTGTTTAACATTAGGAGGATTAATAATCTATATGAAGTTCTTTTAGCGAAATTTGGAAGGATGGACGAACCAACCTTCCAAATACATCACCATGTTATGACCTTATCAACAATTTCTTGTTGCTCGGCACTACTGCGCCTCAAATAAATGCGAGTAGTTTCTATGCTCTCATGCCCCATCAGGTCGGCAAGCAAAGAAATATCGTTAAACTTCTCCAAGAAATTCTTGGCAAAGCGATGACGGAACGAGTGAGGGTAAACCACTTTTTCATTCAATCCATATTTGGTAGCATAGTTCTTCAATTGTTGCGCAATACCTCTTGTAGTGATACGTTCACCAAAACGGTTAAGAAAAAGATAACCTGTGGTACGATTAACATTGTCAAGCCATTCTATAGCTTCTTTGCGTAAAGCCTTCGGAATGTAGATACGGCGTATTTTGCCACCTTTGGTGTAGATGTCGAAATAGCCTATCTGTACATGCTCCACTTTCATTTGTATTAGTTCGCTGACTCTTGCTCCAGTGGCAGCGAGGAAACGAACTACGAAATACCACTCTTGATTTTCTTCTTTTTTAAGTTTGTTCTTCAGGAAAACATAGTCGGCATTGCTGATTACATTTTCCAAGTAGCTACGCTGTTGTACCTTAACGGATTTTAATCTAAGACGAGATTTCCCCATGCAATCAAGATACTTGTTCATTGCCTGAATACGAAGATTTACAGTTTTAGGCTTGAACTTCTCAATGAGATAAGTTTTATAAACAAGCAGATTGCGCTTGTTCAGTTCCTTGTGTCGGGAATAGTATTCTCTTACGGCATAGAGGTAAGCCGCGACCGTATTCTCTGCCATATTCCCTTGACGAAGATACGTTTCAAAATTTTCAATGTTCATGTCTGATACATTATTAGTTAAACAATTCACTATCATTAATAATGTATGGTATTTACAAATTCATTGAGTTCCTATTATGAGAAGATGCTTGCTACGGGAGAGGTGAAGTGCATTGATGAGGAGATACCGTTTGAGATACCCCAGGGGTGGGAATGGGAGCGTTTTGGCAATGTAATGATAAATAAGGATAGTGAAAGGGTTCCACTTTCTGTAGCTCAACGTCAACATCTAAAGAAAACTTACGATTATTATGGGGCTTCCGGTGTTATCGACAAAGTTGACAAATATCTTTTTGATAAAGATTTATTGCTAATTGGGGAAGATGGGGCAAATCTTATCAATAGAAGTACCCCCATTGCTTTTATAGCAAAAGGAAAGTATTGGGTGAACAATCATGCCCATGTGCTTGATGTTTGCAGCGAAATGGCACTTTCTTATGTAGCTCTATTTATAAATGCTATATCTCTTGTCGATTATGTAACAGGTACAGCTCAACCGAAAATGAATCAAGAAAAGATGAATTCCATTTTATTGGCAATACCACCTGTAAAAGAACAGCACAGAATATTGGAGAAAATGTCGATGGTTGATGCTTTTATTGATAAGTATGCTACTTTACAGACAAAATTGGATTCTTTAGATAATTCTGTTTACGAACTTCTTAGAAAGTCTATTCTACAAGAGGCTATTCAAGGAAAACTCGTTCCACAAATAGCAGAAGAAGGTTCTGCGCAAGAACTGCTTGAACAAATAAAAGCAGAGAAGCAAAAGTTAGTGAAGGAGGGCAAGCTAAAGAAGTCCGCCTTGGCTACTTCTGTTATCTTCCGTGGTGACGATAACAAGTACTTCGAGAAGAATGGAAATACGGAAATGAATATTACTGACGAGATTCCATTTGAAATACCTGATAGCTGGAGTTGGGTAAGACT
>OHGK01000034.1_pt1 | contig 87331 bp, 109 predicted proteins | sample 1567671 | NCBI WGS metagenome assembly OHGK01 (sample SAMEA3879577, study PRJEB24766) | human gut metagenome | biome: human-associated habitat; feature: feces | place: USA | collected 1985/1987 | reverse complement strand
CAAAACAAGTGAATTATGATTTCAATAAAGAATCTGCTGGCAGTAACTGCTTTAATGACAGGAGGGGCTTTCATCTCTTGCGGAAACAGTCAGAAGAACAGCCAGCAAATAGAAGAATCTGAAGCGGCTATAGTGCAGGCACCGACATTCAATGCGGATAGTGCATACGCTTACATTGCCGCACAGGTGCAATTCGGACCTCGTGTTCCTAATACGGAAGCTCACCGGAGATGCGGCGATTACCTGGCCGCACAACTGGAGAAATTCGGTGCGAAGGTGTACAACCAGCATGCGGATTTGGTGGCCTACAATGGTACCATCCTGAAATCGCGCAACATCATCGGGGCTTACCAGCCGGAAAACAAAAAGCGGGTGATGCTGTGCGCGCACTGGGATAGCCGTCCATACGCTGACCAGGATGAAAAGTCTAATCACCAGAAACCGATAGATGGGGCCAACGACGGTGCCAGTGGTGTAGGTGTATTGCTCGAAATTGCCCGTCAGATTCAACAGCAGGCACCACAAGTCGGCATCGACTTGATATTCTTCGATTCAGAAGATTACGGCACACCGGATTTCTACGAAGGTACTTACAAACCAGATACCTGGTGTCTGGGTTCGCAGTACTGGGGCCGTATTCCTCACGTACCTGATTACAAGGCTCGGTTTGGTATCTTGCTTGATATGGTAGGCGGAAAGAATGCCACATTCTACTACGAAGCGTTCTCCAAGCAGACGGCGAACAATGCCATGAAGAAAATCTGGAAAATGGCCGACCATCTGGGTTACAGCAATTATTTCATCAAGGAAGACGGAGGTCAGGTTACCGACGACCATGTGTATGTAAACCAGTACCGCCAGATTCCGTGCGTAGATATTATTCACTACGACACGCAAAGCAACACCGGTTTTAACCCTACCTGGCACACACTGGATGACAGCTTAGAGAATATTGACAAAGCCACTCTTCAAGCCGTAGGACAAACGGTGATGGGGGTAATTTATAACGAAAAATAATTAAACACTACCGCAATGAAAACTATCAATGAACTCCAGGACGAAGTGATCGAAGAATTCAGCGACTTCGACGATTGGATGGACAAATATCAGCTGCTGATTGATTTAGGCAATGACCAGCAGCCGCTTGACCCGAAATATAAAACCGAACAGAACCTGATTGACGGCTGTCAGAGCCGCGTTTGGTTACAAGCTGATCTGGTAGACGGCAAAGTGGTATTTCAGGCAGAGAGCGACGCATTAATCGTAAAAGGTATCATATCTTTACTTATTCAGGTGGTATCTGGACACACACCTGACGAAATTTTGGAATCTGACCTTTACTTCATCGAGAAGATTGGACTGAAAGAACACCTCTCACCAACCCGCAGTAATGGTCTGCTTGCCATGGTAAAACAAATGCGCATGTATGCCTTAGCATTCAAAGCCAAAATGCAAGAAGCATAATCGTAAGCATTCGAAGAAATGCACCTTTTACACTTTGAGGTTTGGTTGTAGCTTTGCGGCAGTGAATACAATCAAACCTCAATTATTATGAACAGACAAGAATTTGAAGAATTAGAATTACAGGTGCAACAAAGCGAGCTGCCGTTGAAGTCGTACCTTCAACAGATAGGTGTAAGTTATTCAACCTATCACTACTGGCGTAGAAAATGTTCCGTTGACAGGAGCAGTATCAAACACGAGTTGGCTCCTATCAGTTTTAAACAGGCATTTACGGAGTCTTCCCAAGAAGAACAATTGCCGCATGGTGTTGCGCTGCTGTTTCCCAATGGACTTCGTGCCCACTTCGGGAGCGGTTCTGAAGATTTGCTGAAGGAAATATTTACCCAAAGTCTTCGAGACGGTCATGTTTAACCTGAACGACACGATGCGCTACTTCCTGTGTCCTGGCAGGACAGATATGCGCAAGGGTATCAGTTCGCTATGCGGAGTGGTACATGAGAAAATGAACAGTGAAGTGAGGAACGGTGATGTCTTCATCTTCATCGGTTCCAGCCGCAGGCTAATGAAACTCCTTCATGCCGAAGACGGAGGTATGGTAATGTATGTAAAACGTCTGGAGGCCGGTCGCTTCAAGTTGCCGGAGTATGATCCCAAATCAAACAGCTATCCCATGGAGTGGCGCGATCTGGTGATGATGGTTGAAGGAATACAGGAAAACCCGGAGCAGAGGCTCCGGCGGTTAAGAGCCGAACGTAAGGAATACCATGTATAACATGTTTTTTATGTGAGTAAACTTTGGATATTGTTGCATAATTCACTGTTAATTAGTATATTTACATCATTAAAAGAAGTATAGACAATGGAAGAAAAAGAAATTTTACTCAAGACGATAGAAGGGCTGAATGCCTCTATAGCCTCATTGTCTACTACTAATAAGAATCAATCCGAACAGATAAAAAATCTGCAGGAACGTATCAAGGAGTTGACAGCCCAGGTCGCATGGCTTAACCGTCAGCTCTTTGGACGTAAATCTGAAAAGCTTCGCGTATATGATCCTAATATGCCAGATCTCTTTGCCGACGAGTTTTCCGGACTCCGGCAGCAGGCGGAAGAAAAGCGGGACGAGGCTGTGGAAAAGATTGAGAAGGAATCGGTGGAAGACGTAAAACGAAATCGTCAGAACCGCAAAATGATAGAGGACTTGCCCGTATTGGAAACCGATACAATAGAACCGAAAGGCGTAGACTTGTCTTTATACCGTAGAATAGGCGAAGAGATAACAAAAGTCGTCAAACACAAGCCGGGCATGCTTTACGTCAAGGAAATCATCCGTCCCAAATATGCACTCAAGGACAGCACCATGCTTCCTCCGGCTGGACAGAAAGGAGTGGAGATTGCCCCCATGCCGCTGATGCCTGTTGACAAGTGCATCGCTGATACCAGCCTGCTTGCCGAGATACTGCTTCAGAAGTATGAATACCACGTCCCGTTCTACCGTCAGATACGGCAATACAGGCATCTCGGGCTGAAAGGCCTTACGGAAAGCACGCTGGACGGATGGTTCAAGAAGACGGTAGAACTGCTGAAGCCCCTGTATGAGTCGCTTAAGAAAGAGGTTTTCTCTTGCGACTATGTGCAGGCGGACGAGACCACCATCCCGGTCATCAACAGAGGAAAGCACAAGGCGGAAAAGGAATACCTCTGGATGGTCAGGTCGGTCATGGAAAAACTGGTCATCTTCCATTATGACATGGGATCCCGGGCCGGATCAGTCATCGAATCACTGGCAAGCCAATACCGCTTCAAAGGATACCTTCAATGCGACGGTTTTGCAGGCTATGAGACAGCCTTCAAGACCAACCCCGACGTGCGGCTGGTCAATTGCATGGCGCATATCCGTCGTGATTTTGAGCATGCCTTGGGTGAAAACAAAAAGGAAGCCGAATATGGACTGGCCCAGATACAGTACATGTACAGGATTGAGCACTGCTGCGATAAGGCGGGCTTGTCGTTCGACGGACGCAAAGCGAAACGCCGAGAACTGACACGCCCAATCATGGAGGCCATGAAGACGTGGATGGAAACGGAAGGCATCAAATACAGTCCCCAATCGCTAATCGGCAAAGCTGTCTCGTATGCCTATACCCGGTGGGACAACATGATGAGATGCCTGGAGGACGGACGCCTGCTTTTGGACAACAACCTGGCGGAAAATGCCATCCGGCCAATTACTTTGGGACGGTTATGTAGTGTACAACATAAGGACGGAAGAATTATCTTTTTTGCGGCAATCATGAGGCAGCGGTCAATATGTCCGTCATCTGTTCCTTGCTGGCCACCTGTAAGGAACATGATGTAAACCCAAGGGATTATCTGAACGATGTCATCGCACAAATGCCTTATCACAAAAAGGCATCTCATGAGGAACTACTGGAACTGCTTCCACACAAATGGAAACTGCAACATCCGGAAAGTGCATTGACAAAACAAAAGGAGGAATCCGGGGGCCAGCGCTGACTACAACATATAGGTTCAACAAGACAATAGCGACTGCAACTATTAGCTTCATAGTGACAGTCGCTATTGTTGTATATAAAGGTTCAATATCTGTAGTTGGCCGAATGCTTACGGAAGTCTTTACGCTTCTGGAATCCATGATGCCAAGACTGGGACTTTCCTGCCGTCCTGCCTGTTTACGGATGAAAGCGTGCAAGGTGTCATTAAGTTATGGCCAGAATAAGAGAACTCAACAGGAAAGTGTAAAGCAGATGTCGGCGTAAGATTTTCACGATGATATTGTCAGGAACTTTTTCCCGTGTCTGTTTATTCTTCGACAATCCACCCCTCTATCCCCCGGATTTCGTTACTGAAATTTACACCTATCTTATAAAGGGTTCTGCCGTCGGAGGCAAAGGGAGCGGCGTAGCCTTTCTCATTGATTTGGCGGATGGCTTCTTCGGCACTTCCATTCAGCTTGAACTCCATGACGTAGATGTAGCGGTCAGTCTTCACCACCATATCTATGCGGCCGTTGGACGTGTGGTATTCAGCCTGGGTGTAGAAACCCAACAGCCTGAAGACAATGAAGAGCACGTTCTGGTAGTGCCGTTCCAAGTCGCGTGCCAGCTCGTAGGGCGTATCGGCAAAGAAGCTCTGGAGGCGTAGCATGAAGGCATCGATGTTACCGCTTTCCACTTCGCGGACAAAGTGAACGATTTCGAAAGCCGAATCGGACTTCGAAGTGTTGGAGTAGAAAGGTAGCAGGAAACGGATAAAGCCTTCCTCCACTTCCAGATTGGGGAAACCTAAGGTATAGGTTCTGAAACGGTTGTCGAACCCCTTGATGGTGAGGTATCCGCTCTGGTAAAGGATGGGGACGGGATTGGTTTCCATCGTATCGATGCCGCCCAGAGAATCGGCAGTAGCCATTTCTTCGGTCAGACGGTGCAAGTCGTACTTACTGCGCTGGAGCAGTTCCACGAGGAAAGTAGGCGTGCCTGTTTCGAACCAGTAGCTACCGAACTTCATCTTGGCAAATGTGTTGAGCAGACTGAACGGGTTGTAGATGTCTTCGCTGTCTTCTACAAAATGGTATCCGTCGTATTGTTCTTTCAGTTGCTGTTTGGCTTCGTCTTCTGTCATCCGGTTTTTCCGGGCCAGCGTCAGGATATCTTCTTTGAAATCGGTATGCAGTTCGTGTTCCGTGATGCCGCAGATACTAGCAAACCGGTCGTCGATGGAAATGTCCATCAGGTTATTCAGGTCGCTGAACACGCTGACCTTACTGAACTTCGTCACACCCGTCAGCAGGGCGAAACGCAGGTAGTTGTCATTAGACTTCAGCGCGCCGTAAAAGGCTTTCAGCGTATTGCGGTAGTCGGTAAGCAGCGGTTCGTTGCCGATAGCCTGGAGCATGGGCTTATCATATTCGTCCACCAACACCACCACTTTCCGTCCTGTCTTCTCTGCCGCACGGCGGATGATGCCGTTGAAGCGGCGGGCTACTCCGATTTCACTCTCCGAAGCACCGTAGAGGCTTTCCCAATAGCTCAGGTTCTCTTCCAGTACGTTGGTCAGTGCTTCGGGTGTATCATATCTCTGTGTGTTCAAATCGAGATGCAAAACAGGATGTACAGTCCAGTCCTTTTCCAATCCTTCCATAGCCAGTCCCTTGAAGAGTTCCTTCCTTCCCAGGAAGTAAGCTTCCAGTGTAGAGATGAGCAGACTCTTACCGAAGCGGCGTGGACGACTCAGGAAGTAATATTGCCCGGATTTTACCAGGCTGTAAATAAGCGAAGTCTTGTCGATGTAACAATAACCGCCTTCACGTATTTTTTCAAAACTCTGTATGCCTACCGGATAAATCTTGCTCATGGCTTCTCTGTGATAAGTGATTGTTTTTGCAAAAATAGTGAAAGGCGAGAGCAGAGACAAACGAAAAACAAAGTTTTTCAGTTTGACTATGCCGAGCCGTATCCTATTTTATTTAAAAATAGCGAAAGAAAGAAGCAACGCTGCGTATTTGTGGATGCTTTTTGTTGACAGACAGCCGATGGCGACCTTTTTATTGAAATGTTTGTGCGGATAGGCAGATTAATCCTTATTCTTGTAGGCAGAAGCCCAACCTGACGAACGAACGGGACATGTCGTTGTTATAGAAACATTCCGGTTTCAAGTAAGCAAAAAAACGAACGTTCGTCTTCCTTGAAACAAACGTTCGTTTTCTTTCATCCGTCCAGACGTTTCAATCAAAACGTGAGGACGTTTTTTCCATCGAAAACCGGTCGCTGTCAGTCTTCGGGAGACAGAATAGTAATATTCTGGTATCCAATAGATTGCAACATTCGCCCGACCGTATCAATTACTTTCTGACGGGCTTTAGTATATACGCCTTCACGTTTACACTGGTCCAAGAAGCGACGTTCGGCCTCATCGCGCATGGATTTCATATCCACAGGTGTCCAGACCTTCGTATCGCCGTCCGAAATGGATTTCCGTGCCAGTTCGTCTACCACCTTACCGTCCTTATTCAGCATCCGGACCGGAGGAAGCTGCACGGTAATACGACCGGTAGAAGCATCCATCTGTACATCCTCATTACGGAGTTCAGACAAATCGGCTCCCAGATTCATACGGCAAGGATAAACCACCGTAATCCGGCACTTTGAATCGAACAGAATGCCGGGCACTTTCTTTTCACGGCTCACCACCATATCCTTGTAGCAGGTAAGCACACTCAACTGGGCAATGGCACGTACTTCGTCAACAATGACAGCGGTAGGTTCCATTACCGGTTCACGGGATGCTTCATCGTCCTCCATCGAGGCCCAACGATATCCTGCCAACCCTGCAACCAAGATGATTACCACCAGCAACACTATCCGAAAAAGATTCTTCTTACTCATTTCTGCTTGTCCTTATAGATAATCATTTTTTCAACTTCTTCTGTATTATACTTGGGCACCTCGATAACCGGATTCTTTCCCAGCTTGCGAATCATCAGAGACAGCATGGTACGTGCCTGTTCCTGACACTGCTCTACCAGTCCCATACCGGGCAAAGCCTGCTCAATAGAACGCCGTCCACGATTGGCAAACTGCGAGAACTCATCTTGTGTAAAGTTGCTACGCAACAATCCCACGGAAGTCTGTACTTCATCGTGCCTGATTTCAGAACTTTCTATTTCAATGAAAGGCGCCGGAAGCGTAAGGTATACATCCTCTCCTTCTATCCGGATATCTTTCAGCTTACTCAAATCAATGCCGGCCTTAACCTGTGCCGTCACCGGAATCATGCACTTACGGTTACCGATGGTATACCATTCCTGGTCGTTCATCAGAAGTACCTTATCTACTTTGGCCTCTACCAGATACAGTTTGGGGATATCGTTCAGAGCCGACACGACGTCCTGAACCGGTTCGGCCACATCTTCCTGCCCCCCACCCGATGAACAGCCAGCCGACAGACACAACCAGGCGATACACCCTATCCATAATCTACACTTCCTCATTGCTTACCTCCCCCATTTCAATATCTGACCAATTTCTTGGGAGAACCGTGCCAGGAACATCCCAGACAAAAGACCTCCGAAACGTCGAAGCCTTCCAATGTCTCATCGGGATTCTTCGGTATCACCTCAGCCTGGTCGGTGACATACACCAATCTACGTTCTCCTGATTCGTTCTTTACATACATGGCAGCTATCTTACACTGCGGACATAACATTTTCTTCATCTGATAACAAAATAGGATTTCTATGAATTACAACAAATGTAGAAACAGTTTTGATTTCCTGCAAACAAATTTATCGGATATTTCATCGGTTACTTTCTTTCGTAACGGTCATTTCCCAGAATCTGCTACCGATTATATACAAACCTGCTTCTCTAGTAACCGGAGTTTCCGGATGCAACCGGGTTGTTATTCTACCTTCAGCGGCTCAACACACGGAAAAAACTTCTACCTTTGTGGCAGATAACAATAAGCCGAAAAACCATGGAAACAAACCAGCACCAACATTCACACGGACATGCACATCACCACCATCATCACCATCATGCCGTTCCTACTACACTGAGCGGTATCTTCATCACCTGTATCATACTTAATCTGCTGTTTGTAGCAGTAGAAGCCGGAGCAGGACTCTACACCAATTCGCTCGGCCTACTCTCCGATGCCGGGCATAACCTCAGCGACGTATTCAGCCTGCTGCTTTCTCTCTTTGCCATCCGCATGGCCCTGCACCGCAGCAACCGACATTTCACCTACGGCTATAAGAAGAGTACCATTCTGGTATCTTTGGTAAATGCCATTATCCTGCTGGTAGCTGTGGGTGCCATCCTGATAGAAAGCGTCTACAAGCTCCGCCACCCGGAACCGGTATCGGGCGAAGTGATTTCATGGGTAGCCGGAGCCGGCATTATGGTAAACGGACTGACAGCCTGGCTGCTCATGAAGAAACAAGGAAATGACCTGAACGTGAAAGGTGCATACCTCCACATGGCCATGGATACACTGGTATCTGTAGGAGTAGTCATTTCAGGACTGATTATCAGTTATACGGGATGGGAATGGATTGACCCGATTATCGGACTAAGTATTGCTTTCATCATCCTGCTTTCTACTTGGAATCTGCTGAAAGAAAGCCTTTTTCTTACCCTGGACGGAGTACCCGAAGGAATTGATATGAAAGAAGTGGAAACAGCCATCGATGAGACACCGGGTATCGAAAGCTGGCATCACCTGCATGTGTGGGCAGTAAGTACTACCGAGAATGCCGCTACACTACACATTGTCCTGAAAGATCTGGAAGAACTGGAAACCGTTACACATGCATTGAAACATGCCCTGCGTGAAAAGGGTATCCACCACAGCACCATCGAATGTGAACGGACAGGACATACCTGCGGAGAAGAAGGATGCTGCGGATGTAACGGAGAAAAATAACAAACGATTATCAATGTAAGATGAGAATTACTGGGGCCAAAAGGCTGCGGAAGCCTCTGGAAACAGGCACATACCCAATAAAAAACTCCCGACAGAAATGAATCTGCGGGAGTATCTCTGGAAATGGAAGCGGAAGCTGGGGGATTCGAACCCCCGGTACGGTTACCCGTACGGCAGTTTAGCAAACTGCTGGTTTCAGCCACTCACCCAAACTTCCAAAACTCCAAGTTTCGGTTGCGTTTTCTCTCAAACGCGGTGCAAATATAGAGGGACTTTTCGAGATGTGCAAACATTTTGAACACTTTTTTTATCCGCTTTTAACAAGCCCCTCAATAGGAATCTGATAGTAAAGCGATTAATACTTCCGCCAAGATAGAGCGGCATCTTTAAATTGTAATTATTTCAATTTAACAATCTAACTAATTCTAGGTATTGTGTAATCAAAACGCATTATGTAACTTTGCAGCAGATATAGAAAACCCCTTAACTTTTCACCTATGACAATGAACTTTAAAGAAGGACGCTGGAACCATGAAATCAATGTAACCGATTTCGTAAAACTGAACATCACTCCTTACGAAGGCGATGCATCATTTCTGGCCGGTCCGACCGAACGAACAAAAGCAGTATGGAACAAATGTCTGGAAGCGTTGGCCGAAGAACGTGCAAACAACGGCGTACGCTCGTTGGACCCATCGACCGTATCAACCATCACTTCTTTTGCTCCCGGCTATATAGACAAGGAGAACGAAGTGATTGTCGGACTTCAGACCGATGAACTGCTCCGACGCGCCATCAAACCTTTCGGTGGCATCAAAGTCGTAGAAAAAGCCTGCCGTGAAAACGGTGTGGAAGTCGACCCTAAAGTAAAAGATATCTTTACACATTATCGGAAAACACATAACGACGGTGTTTTCGACGCATATACTGAAGAAATCCGCTCATTCCGTTCACTGGGATTCCTGACAGGTCTTCCTGACAACTACGCCCGTGGACGTATCATCGGTGACTACCGCCGTCTGGCATTGTATGGTCTGGACCGTCTGATTGAAGCCAAGCAGAACGACCTCCGCCATCTGACCGGACCGATGACTGATGCACGCATCCGCTTGCGTGAAGAAGTAGCCGAACAAATCAAGGCCCTGAAGGAAATCAAGATTATGGGCGAACAGTACGGCCTGGATTTAAGCCGTCCGGCAACAAATGCCCGCGAAGCTGTTCAATGGGTATACATGGCTTATCTGGCTGCTGTAAAAGAGCAGGACGGTGCCGCCATGTCACTGGGTAACGTTTCTTCTTTCCTGGATATCTACATCGAATACGATATGGCTCATAACGGTCTGGACGAACTGCATGCCCAGGAGTTGATTGACCAGTTCGTCATCAAATTGCGTATGGTACGCCACCTGCGTATGCAGGCTTATACCGACATCTTCGCCGGCGACCCGACTTGGGTGACCGAAGCCATCGGTGGACGCTTCAATGACGGACGCACCAAAGTGACCAAGACTTCGTTCCGTTTCCTGCAGACCCTGTACAACCTCGGCCCGTCACCGGAACCGAACTTGACCGTACTGTGGAGCCCGCAGCTGCCGGAAGGTTTCAAGGATTTCTGCGCACAGGTTTCTATCGACACTTCTTCCATCCAGTACGAAAACGATGAGCTGATGCGCGAAGTACGTAACTCGGACGACTATGGTATCGCCTGCTGTGTATCTTACCAGGATATCGGCCGTCACATCCAGTTCTTCGGCGCACGTTGCAACCTGGCCAAAGCTCTGTTGCTGGCCATCAACGGCGGACGTTGCGAAAATACCGGTACTTTGATGGTGAAGGATATCCCGATGTTGAGCAGCGACGAACTTAACTTCGAAGAAGTGTTGGCTAACTATAAGAAAGTACTGAAGGAAATGGCCCGTGTATATAATGAGGCAATGAATATCATTCACTACATGCACGACAAGTATTATTACGAAAAGGCTCAGATGGCTTTCGTAGATACTGACCCGGCCATCAACCTGGCTTACGGTGTAGCCGGTATGTCAATCGCAGTCGACTCTCTGTCCGCCATCAAATATGCGAAAGTAACTGCCAAACGTAACGATATCGGTCTGACTGAAGGATTCGACATCGAAGGAGAATATCCTTGCTTCGGTAACGACGATGACCGTGTAGACCACTTGGCTGTAGACCTGATTTATTACTTCGACGAGGAACTGAAGAAACTTCCGGTTTACAAGAATGCCAAACCGACCCTTTCTATCCTGACCATTACTTCAAACGTAATGTATGGTAAGAAGACTGGTGCTACTCCGGACGGACGTGCCAAAGGTGTAGCTTTCGCACCAGGTGCCAACCCGATGCACGGACGCGACAAGAACGGTGCCATCGCTTCGCTGAGCTCGGTAGCCAAACTGCGTTACCGTGACTCTCAGGACGGTATCAGTAATACATTCTCCATCGTTCCGAAATCCTTGGGTGTTGACAAGGAAAGCCGTATTGAGAACCTGGTGACTATGATGGACGGTTACTTTGTGAAAGGCGCACACCACTTGAACGTGAACGTACTGAACCGTGAAATGCTGGAAGACGCGATGGAACATCCGGAAAAATATCCGCAGCTGACTATCCGTGTTTCCGGTTATGCCGTGAACTTCATCAAATTGAGCCGTGAACATCAGCTGGAAGTGATTTCACGCAGTTTCCACGAACGCATGTAATCATCCCTACTTTATCGATACAAATGTCATTCAGGAGCTTTGTCTCCTGAGTGGCATTTATTTTTTCATTCCAATTATTATGACTATGATTAGAGTACATTCCTACGAATCACTGGGTACTTACGACGGACCGGGCATACGCTTGGTTGTGTTCCTGCAAGGCTGCAACTTCCGTTGCCTGTATTGTGCCAACCCTGATACCATCGATGCCAAAGGAGAAAGCAAAGAAACCACTCCCGAAGAAATCGTACGGATGGCTGTGAGCCAGAAACCGTTCTTCGGCAAGAAAGGGGGAATCACTTTCAGTGGAGGTGAACCGACTTTCCAGGCCAAGGCATTGGTCCCACTGTTCCGTCAACTGAAAGAGGCCGGTATCCACATCTGTGTAGATACCAATGGAGGCATCTGGAACAAAGACGTAGAAGAGCTTTTCACCCTGGCAGACCTGGTCTTACTCGATGTAAAGGAATTCAATAACGAACGCCATCAGGCGCTGACCAGCCGCAGCAACGAGCAGACTCTGAAAACTGCAGCCTGGCTGGAGGAACACGGGAAACCGTTCTGGCTGCGTTACGTACTGGTGCCCGGCTATAGTTTCTTCCAGGAAGACATCGAAGCTTTGGGACAACATTTCCAGCATTACCAGATGATACAGCGTGTGGAAATTCTTCCATACCACACACTCGGAGTCCACAAGTATGAAGCGATGAACCTGGAATACAAACTGAAAGATGTAAAACAAAATACGCCCGAACAGTTAGAGGAAGCCAGAAAGCTATTTCAACAATTCTTTAAAACTGTATACATAAACTGATTTAATTCTAACCACTTAACAAACACATAAACCTGAAAAGTATATAAATCCAACCACATAGATACAATTTATAAGATATCCATTTGGAAGAAAGTTAAATAAATATTCAATTTGTACCATCTATTATTCAATGAATATGAAAAGATTTATTTTTAGTTGTTTGCTACTGCTAGCTGGAATAGGAAGCAGTAAGCTGTATGCACAAGAACACAATTATGGGTATTTTAATTCTGTTGCGGTGGGGTTGAATGTAGGAACTACAGGTATCGGTTTTGATGTGGCCACTCCTATAGGTAATTATCTGGCATTAAGAGCTGGTGTTGACTTTATGCCTGGCTTCTCCATGAATGGAGATGTAGACGTCAGCGGTGAAGCTAATGGTACACCTTATTACGGTACCCTCAATGCAGAAGGAACCTTAAAAAGAACATCTGGAAACTTGTTATTGAACGTTTATCCGTTCAAATCATCCAGTTTCTTTGTGGCAGCCGGTGCTTATTTCGGTGGAAGCAAACTGGTACAGCTCACAGGACATACCAATGATTTGCCGGATGGAGGTGACTATGGTATCGAAATCGGTGACTATACCATTCCGGTAGATGAAAACGGTAATGTATCCGGTGGATTGAAGGTTGCCGGTTTCCGTCCTTATTTGGGTTTAGGTATCGGACGCCTCGTACCTAAAAACAGAATCAACGTAGCTTTTGAAGTAGGTGTTCAATTCCATGGAACGCCCAAAGTATATTCTGATACAGGAGATTTAGGTAACCTGGTAGATGAAGCTGATAATGAATACACAGACCTCATCAACAAATTGACAGTTTATCCGGTATTGAAAGTCCGGCTAAGCGGACGTATCTTCTAAATAAAAGATAAATTCTGAAACAATACAGGGCGATACCAAAGACAAATCCAATGGTATCGCCCTTATATTTTATATCGACTATTACAGCAGGATAACGGTAACATCACGGGCTCCATGAGCTCCCATTACCAATGCCTGCTCGATATCGGCCGTTTTGGAAGGACCGGAGATAAAGACTCCGTATCCATAATCGCCGGTATCGATTCGTTTATAGGCCTCGTGCATATTATTCACCAGATTCTTCCGGTCCAATAGAACCACCAGCGCTTCCGAGATGAAATAAACGGCACGCTGCTCAACTTCCTGACAAATCCACACAGCACCGTTCTCGCAAACCCCTACACTACCCCGTATAATGGCCAAATCCGTTCCATCCAAATCAGCCGGTTTCTCCACATCGTCCGGATGGAAAGTAGCACATGACAGACACTGCACTCCCGTACCACAAGTCACTTCAGACATACAGGCAGCCACCCGTACCGCTTCCGGATACAATTTCCGGATAACTGTATTCAAGTCTTCGCCCTCCTGCAAGATGACAGCACGACCACCCACTTGAGTCATGACTTCCTGAAAGCGGGCCAATTTATCGAGATAAGTCATTGCTTCTTGCTCCAGCGGCAAATAATCCGGTTTTTCATAACGGACTCTTGTATTCCGACGAATACTCTGCAAAATATCTTCTCTACTGCTCATGATCACTTCACTTTGTTATTCTTCCACATTTCATTAAAGCTCTCTTTGGCAAATTCCGGCATCTCATGCTCCTTGCCCCAGTCGTTCAGTCCATTATATACCATCCAATGAGGTAACGCATTGGCTATCGGCGCACTCTTCAGTGCCAGATTGAAGAGATGAGGATGTTCCATCAGCATCTTCATTCCACCGGAAAGATATTTCTTGGAAGAACTGGCCACACCTAAACCGTGAAGCTTCTGTCGCCAACGATAAATCTGGTCGGCCAAATCGACCTTGGCAGGACAAACATTCTGACAGGAATGACAAAGCGAACAAGCCGATACATTATCATAATAATGCAACGGAGCCTTCAGCATTCCTAAATTGATGCCAATCGGTCCGGGAATGAAATAAGTATAGGAATATCCCCCACTCCGGCGATAAACCGGACAGGTATTCATACAGGCACCACAGCGTAGACAGTTCAGTGTCTTCACATGGTCCGGATCGGCCAGAATCCGACTACGGCCATTATCTACAATGATGATATGCAGCTCACCACCCTTACGCGGTTTCCGGTAATGAGAAGTATAGGTGGTAATCGGCTGCCCTGTTCCCGAACGGGCCAACAGACGGGTAAAAACACCCAATGCGTCACGGTCGGGTACAATCTTCTCCATTCCGAAAGCAGTAATCTGTAACTTCGGCTGTGAAGTTCCCATGTCCGCATTCCCTTCATTGGTGCAGACAACACATTCGCCGGTCGAAGCAACCGCAAAATTCGCTCCTGTCATGGCAGCCTCGGCTTCAATAAACTTATGACGAAGGTTCTTACGGGCCGCATGGGTCAGATACGTCTGGTCATTGTTTCCGGGTTCAGTCCCCATCTCCTTGACAAACAGTTCACCGATTTCCTCTTTCTTGATATGAATGGCAGGCATGACGATATGACTCGGCCGCTTATGCATCAATTGAAGAATACGCTCACCCAAATCACTTTCCACAACCTCAATGCCCTTTTCCTCCAAATATTCATTCAGCCCGCACTCCTCTGCCAGCATGGATTTGCTTTTGATGAAATGCTTGACGTGGTGTCCTTCCAGAATATGGTGGATAATCGAACAATATTCATCGGCATCTTTCGCCCAATAAACATGGGCGCCATTGGCGATAGCATTCTTTTCGAACTCCTGAAGCAACAAGTCCAAGTGGCTGTTACTGTATTGCTTGATGGCACAGGACATGTCACGGAGCTTCTCCCACTCTGGTACTTCTTTACTGATTTTATCTCGTTTGGCACGTACCATCCACAAGGTCTGGTCATGCCAGGATGCCAATTCCCGGTTTTCCTGGAATTTCTCGGCTGCAATGGAATGTTTTGTACTCATAATCCGGAAGCTAAGATTTCAACAATATGGATAGTCTTGATAGGAAGGTGATCACGGTTAATAATACCGGTCTGATGCATCAGACAAGAACTGTCGGCACCTACAATATATTCAGCACCGGTATCGATATGACGCTGTACTTTGTCACGCCCCATCCGACCGGAAACCGCATGTTCCTCAACGGCAAACATACCTCCGAATCCACAACATTCATCAGGACGTTCCGGTTCCACAATCTCAATGCCTTTTACCAATGAAAGCAAATCACGCAATTTGTTGTAATAAGGAATATTCAGTTCACTGGGAGCAGACAAATGCATCAAACGTACACCGTGGCAACTGTTCTGTATACTGACCTTATGTGGGAAAGAGGCTGCAAGAGAAGTAGGTTTCACCACATCATGAATGAACTCACAGATATCATAAATCTTCCCTTCACTGGCACAACGGTGCTGTTCTTTCGCCAGTAAATTACCATAATGGTCGCGCACAAACACCACACAACTGGCCGACGGCCCTACGATATAATCATAATGTTCGAACAGACGGTCGAAACGTTTGGCAAGTTCCACCGCTTCATCTTCAAATCCGGCATTGGCCATCGGCTGTCCACAACAGGTCTGGTCAAGCGGATAGTCCACATCAACGCCCAAACTCTTCAGCAGCTTGTATGAAGCTACTCCTACTTGAGGATAAACTGCATTGATGTAGCAGGGAATGAACAATCCTACTTTCATTGTATTTCAGTTTTTGGTTTTCAAACAACAAATTTATAGGATATTCATGAATGAAAAAAGAGATTGCCGAAAAAAGAAAGAAAACCTTTCCAAGAACCTAAAATGCGTGCGCCCCGCGAATCACTTCGCAGGGCGCACCCAACTAATAACTAACTTCTTTTACTTTTGTGGTTTACGTAATTTCTATATGACTAACACTGCAAAGATACCGGGTTTCAGCCAATCAGGCAATACCTAAAATTAGGTATTTAGAAACAATCCAGATAAGGCAGTGGCCAGAATCAAATTCAAAGGTTCATCTTGACCTCCCCCAATTCTACCAGCTTATTCACGATAGCATAGATAGTCAGACCTGCAGCAGAATGAATCTGCAGTTTCCGGGTAATATTCCGGCGGTGGGTAATGACAGTATGTACCGAAATAAACAGCTTTTCGGCAATTTCCTTATTGGTCATTCCTCTTACCACGCATCCAATGATTTCCTTTTCCCGCTGACTCAGTGTGTCGAGTTCATTCTCATCCTCTTCAGCAACATTCATCAGCGAAGAGATTTTCTGGGTCAACTTTTCCACATCGTCGAACAGATTAATCTGCTCATCATAATCCTTCAGCTGATTGGCATCCATTACTACCGAAACCAATGCCACGACTTTCAGTTCATGCACTCCATAAGTCTGTTTAAACCCGTCCAAGTCAAACCAGCCTTCAAATTGAGGACTGACAATCAGCAAATCCGGTCGATGTGCATCCATACAATGCTGCAACCCTTCTTTGGAAGTCACTTCAATCGTCTGAATATTCAAATCGGGCAACCGCTTCAATACCGCAACCAGCCCGCTCCGGACAATGATTGAAGTATCGGCTACAGCTATATGTATTGTTTCCTGAGATTTCATTTCACCTCCTTTTCCAACTCCATGATGGCAGGCACAAACAAGTAATCTTCTACCCGATTGTGCGAGGCCAAATCCTCTTCGCAACTGAATATGTCGAACAAAGTCGCATTCAACAGTTGGTTGTCACCGTTGGTCGGATAATATTTTATGATAATATTTTTCAATTCCGTGAGTTTGGCATTTATCTGATCATGATGGCGGGCAAACACTCCGATGTTATAAGCGTCCGGATTCTGCCCCTGAAGCAATTGCTCTACATAAGTAAAAACCTTCTGATTCTCGTATTCCATGTGCTTACGGACCTCAGCCACATAAGCATCGTAAAACTGGATAATCAGAAAGACAACCTGCTGTTCCGGCGAACCGCTGATGGCTTCTATCAATTTTCGACGGATAGCCGGCAACTGGAAGTCCAGAAAATAATGATGCGCCTGCTTCAGGTAACTCATCAACGCCGGAATGGAAAGGTCCTTCAAATGATCCTGCATCCGGTCACTGTCCTCGAGCAGGAAATTCACGACAATGAGAAAGGTCTTGTAATCAACTCCATTTCCTTCGCATACTTCCTGTATCGTCTTGTCTCCAAAACCTAACGAAAGCCCGAAACGGCTCAACACTTGGAGCATCACATAATTTTCGCAGATGAGGTCACTCATCTTATCGGTAGGCTTGTACGTTCTTGGTCTAAACATGGTCAATACACTATTCATATTTTTCTTGAGTGCAAAATAAGTAAATTCAATCAGCGTATACAATCCCCACTTATAGGTATATTCAGGGGCACGTATTTGCACAAAGATACATCATAAAAGACATTACATCCTTGCTGCGGATACAAAAAAATCCTTATTTTTGCTTATAGGAAAACAAATGGGAACATGTCTTTGTTTTCAGAAATCCAACATTCATTTAAACTTATAACATCATGATGAATAACTTTAGTTTCCAGAACCCGACAAGACTGATTATGGGAAAAGGTACTATCGCCCGATTGAGCGAAGAAATCCCTGCCGGGAAAAAAGTAATGATTACCTTCGGGGGTGGTAGTGTCAAGAAAAACGGAGTATACGACCAGGTGAAAGCTGCCTTAAAAGATTATCAGACAGTAGAATTCTGGGGAATAGAGCCCAATCCAGCCATCGAGACCCTGCGGAAAGCCATTGCCTTGGGTAAAGAAGAAAACGTAGATTTTCTGCTGGCTGTAGGAGGTGGTTCCGTCATTGACGGTACAAAACTGATTTCTGCCGGTCTGCTGTATGAAGGTGACGCCTGGGAACTGGTACAGAAAGGAAGCGCTACACATACCGTTCCTTTAGCTACCGTATTGACTTTGCCGGCAACAGGTTCTGAAATGAACAATGGCGCAGTTATCTCATGCCGAGAAACCCAAGAGAAATATCCTTTCTACGCTCATTTCCCTGTGTTCTCTATTTTGGATCCGGAAGTCACCTTCTCATTACCACCATACCAGATAGCCTGTGGCATGGCCGATACATTCGTACACGTCATGGAGCAATACCTAACCAAAACCGGTGAATCCCGTGTAATGGACCGTTGGGCAGAAGGCATCCTTCAGACACTGGTTGAAATCGCTCCACAGATACATGAAAACAAAAACGACTACCAGTTGATGGCCGATTTCATGATGTGTGCCACCATGGGACTGAACGGTTTCATCGCTTTGGGAGTAACCGAAGACTGGTCTACCCACATGATAGGCCATGAAATCACCGCTCTGACAGGATTGACCCACGGACATACGTTGGCAATCGTTCTACCGGGTACCATGTGGGTATTGCGGGAACCGAAAAAAAGTAAGTTACTCCAATTGGGAGCTCGTGTATTCGGTATAACCTCCGGCACAGAAGAGGAACGCATCGAAAAAACCATTCAAAGGACAGAAGCCTTCTTCCGCTCTCTGGGATTGACCACCCGTCTGCACGAAGAAAACATCGGTACAACGGTTATTGAAGAAATCGAAAAGCGATTCAATGAACGTCAGGTTCATTTCGGCGAAGACGGACTGGTAGACGGAAAAACAGCCAAAGAAATACTGGAACGGGTACGCTAACCCTCGTCACCACCAATAGCCGACTTGAACGAAGTTGCATCAATAAGGAATATTCGGAACACCGACAAAACCTTGATTCACAAAATGGGCTGTGTCAAAGCGATGACACAGCCCATTTCTTGCAAATGATCAGACAATCTTGTTATCAATACGTATGCTCGTCGTTTCTCATTTCTTCCGGAGTAATCGGTTTACGGTCGATAGCCCTCCAGGCATAGAAGATGTAAGCCAACGCAAACGGTACGAGAATAGAAACATAAGCCATCACTTCCAGCGTAAACTTACTGGAGCAACTGTTGGCCAATGTCAATGAACTTTGCAGGTCTGACAACGAAGGATAATACGCCGTATGGTTGTAACCGACGCTTAGCAGCAAAGCCAATACAGTAAGTATAGTACCGATACCGGCAAACCAGATACCTTTCGTAAACGTCTTGCAGAAAACACTTCTGATTAACCCATACAGTACACCTACCACTCCTACCAGAAACAATACCAACAGGTAAGGCATCTGTATCAGATTCTGGAAATACTTGTAAGGCTCCATATATACTTCTCCTGTTTCCGGATTCACCGCGAATCCATCCTTCAACAATGTGCGGATAACGAAAGCCAGGAAGAATATCAGGAAAGGAACTGCATCCGAAATCAATTGCCGGCGGCATCGGGGAATCAGTTCTTCACTGCGAATATTGTTGATGAAATACAAGTTACCCAACAGCCGGGCCAGGAAAAAGACAGCCAGCCCCAACACCAGATTCCACGGGTCCAGGAAAGCGTCAAGTCCGTGCCAACCGTTTGCCCACAGGCTGATGACAGGCATCATTTCATCGGTCAGGTTTCCTTTGTTGATCACGAAATTGGAACCGTTGAAAAAAGTAGCTACCGCCGCTCCCAACAACACAGGACCGACAACTCCGTTGATAACCAGAAACACCTGATAAGTCTTCTTTCCCAACAGGTTACCGAGCTTCGACTGGAACTCATAAGAAACGGCCTGCAAGACAAAGCTGAACAGAATAATCATCCATAACCAGTAAGCACCTCCGAAACTGGTACTATAAAACAAAGGAAACGAAGCAAAGAAAGCTCCACCGAAAGTCACCAAAGTTGTGAAGGTAAACTCCCATTTCCGGCCGGTTGAATTGACCAGCATGGTACGTTCCATCTCCGAACGTCCCAAGTTAAACAACAAGGAGTTACCTCCCTGTACAAAAAGCAGGAACACCAGAATCGCTCCCAACAAAGACACCAGGAACCACCAGTAGTTCTGCAGAAACAAATAGGTTGTATCGATTGTAGTCATCATATTTTCCTAGAATTTAAATGAATAATACCCGATCATACATGTTCCGGACCTTTCCGGATAGCCTTTACCATGATACCGATTTCAGCAATCATCAGTACGGTAAACATAACCAGGAAGATGAAGAAGGTAGTCTGTACCGAACCGGCTTCCAGACGGGAAATAGCCGCATTCACCGGAAGCATATCCTGAATGGTCCAAGGCTGACGACCGACTTCGGCTACAATCCATCCGGCCTGACTGGCAATGTAAGCCAACGGAATACTCCACAGGGCAATATGATGCAACCAAGAGAAACGGGCCAGTTCCTTCTTGTAAGCCAGGAACAACATCACGGCAAAGAAGAGGATGAAATAACAGCCTAAACCTACCATAATACGGAAAGACCAGAACATCAGCCCCACATGCGGTACCAAAGTAGCCGGATCCTTGATGTATCCATAGCCGAAATAAGGCATGTTCTCTTCCAGAGTACGACGCGAAATACCTGCTGCAGCCTCATCGCCCGCCTGCTTGGCCTGTCGGTATTGTCCCAATGCCTCAATAGCCAGCTTTCCACGGGCTATCTTCTCTTCGGCTGAGATAGCCACTGTACCGTCAGCCTGCTCGTACCCACCGTTCAACAAATCGTTGATACCGGGAACATAACCGTTCGTATCGTGAGTAGCCAGGAACGAAAGCATGTAAGGAATCTTCAAAGAACCCACCACTGTGAGAGGTTCTCTGTAACCTCCGTCATACAGGCCTTCCATAGCAGCCAGCTTCATCGGCTGTACGTGTGCCACCTGATAAGCGGACTTGTCGCCTGTACCGGCTGTCACCAAAGCAGCGAACAACCCGATGTAAGAAGCTACCTTAATGCTGGCAACAGCAAATTCGGTCTCACGCTTGCGGAGCAAGTACCAGGCACTGATACCTATTACGAAAACGGCCCCCAACACCCAACTACTCAACACCGTATGCAGGAACTTCATGACAGCTACCGGCGAAAAAGCTACTGCCAAGAAATCTACCATCTCGTTTCGCATGGTATCCGGATTGAAAGCCATACCTACCGGATGCTGCATCCAGGCATTGGCCACCAGAATCCACCACGCAGAAATGGTAGCTCCCAGTCCGGTAAGCCAAGTAGAAGCCAGGTGAAAACCTTTGCTCACCTTCTTCCACCCGAAAAACATCACAGCTACGAACGTAGCTTCCATGAAAAAGGCCAGAATCCCCTCAATGGCCAGCGGTGCTCCGAATATATCACCTACAAACCAGGAATAATTACTCCAGTTCGTTCCGAACTCAAACTCCAGAATCAGTCCGGTAGCTACGCCCACCGCGAAGTTGATACCGAACAGCTTCATCCAGAACTGGGCCGTACGTTTCCAGAACTCTTTACCTGTCACAACATACAAGGTCTCCATCGTACCCATCACCACAGCGAGTCCCAGGGTCAAAGGCACAAAAAGCCAATGATACATGGCCGTCAGTGCAAACTGTGCACGAGACCAATCAATCATCGATGTGTCAATCGTTTCAAACATAAAATTTAGAATTAAATGATACAGTTAATTATTAGTGAATTTCTTTTGATTCTTCCAACGCCCTGTCTATCAGTTCGGTCCCTACATATTCCTGTTTTTCCTGTTCGGTCTTCCCTTTCAGGAAGGAAGGGAAAAAGAAAAGCTTCAGAATCACGAAGATGACAAACAGCTTGACCAGGATGAGCCACCACAATGTCCGTCCCCATGTCATCTCACGGAAACCGTCCCGATAAAATTGAAAAATGGTAATAATCTGTTTTTTCATTGAAACCGTTTTTATAATAATTACAAAGAAAGCGATTTATCGGGAAAAAACAACGATTTGTCCCGATAAATCGCGGAGCAATCTATCTCTTTTGTGAAAGATTAGGGTTGTTCCTATTTTTGTAACAACAAAAAACAGTAATCAGATTATGAAACAGCGAAGTTTATTTCTCATTGCCACAATGGCCTTGGCCATGCAGGCTGGTGCACAAGAAAAGAAGCAGTGGACTCTGGACGACTGTATAACCTATGCACTCGAAAAGAATATTCAGCTGCAGCAAAACAGATTGTCTCTCCAGGAAACAGAAGAAGATGTGAAAAGCGCCAAAGCAGCCCTCTTCCCCAGCCTCTCATTCAGTACCAGTCACAACGTGGTAAACCGCCCTTACCAGGAACAGAGTGCTACGGTCAGCGGAACGGAAATCATTACCAGTAACAGTAAGACCACCTACAACGGAAGCTACGATTTGCGGGCCCAGTGGACTATCTGGAACGGTGGTCAGCGGTTGAACAACATCAAACAACAACAGACCAACCGCGACATTGCCGAACTGGCCATTTCGACCACCAGCAATACGCTACAGGAACAGATTACCCAACTTTATCTGCAAATTCTGTATGCCGATGAATCGGTTGCCATCAACAAAGGTACATTGGAAGTCAGCAAAGCGACCTACGAACGTGCCAAAGAATTGTTCAACGAAGGAAGTATCTCAAAGGCCGATCTGGCTCAGCTGGAGGCTCAGGTAAGCAACGATGAATACCAGCTGATTACCTCGGAAAGTTCACTCCGTGACTACAAGCTCCAATTGAAACAACTGCTGGAACTGGACGGTACGGCAGAAATGGATTTGGTCATTCCTACACTGGATGAAACGAAGGTGATGCAGCTGCTGCCGAACCAGCAGGACATCTATCAGGCAGCTTTGGCACAACGTCCGGAAATCCAAAGCAGCAAACTCAGCATCGAAAACGCCAAACTGGCTATTTCATCGGCTAAAGCCGGTTATCTTCCAACAATCAGCTTATCAGCCTCCACTTCCAGTATGACAAACAATGCCAGCCAAAACAACTGGGCGGAACAGATGAAGTACGGATGGAACAACATGCTGGGAGTTACCCTGAGTATTCCCATCTTCGACAACCGACAGAACAAGACAGCTGTACAGAAAGCACGCATCCAATACGACAACAGTCTGCTGTCACTGACCAACCAGGAAAAAGAATTATATAAGACCATCGAAAGCCTGTGGCTGGATGCCCTGAACGCCCAACAGCAGTTCGCAGCTGCCGATTCGAAACTGAAAAGCAGCCAGACCAGTTTCGATCTGGTAAACGAACAGTTCAGCCTCGGCATGAAAAATACCGTAGAACTGCTGACAGAAAAGAACAACCTGTTGAGTGCCCAACAGCAGCGTATCCAGGCCAAATACATGGCCATCCTGAATCGTACCCTGCTCGATTTCTATGCAGGAGAACCCATTAAAATCTAAAAAATACATCATATGAACAAGAAGAAAATCCTTATCGGAAGTGCTGCCGTCATTATCCTTGTAGCAGCCGGAATTTGGGCTTTCGGTGGAAGCAAAGCCCACAACCAGGTAGATTTCGCAACCGAACCTGTCAAGCGAGGCAGCGTCAGCAACTCCATTACCGCGACAGGTACCATCGAACCGGTAACCGAAGTTGAGGTCGGTACTCAGGTGTCCGGTATCATTGACAAGATTTATATCGATTACAATTCTATCGTAAAGAAAGGTGAAATCATCGCCGAGATGGATAAAGTGACACTGCTGAGCGACCTACAATCGGCACAAGCTACCTTTGACGGTGCCAAAGCCGAATACGAATATCAGAAGAAACTGTATGAACGGAACCAGAAGCTGCACGAAAAGCTGTTGATCAGTGAAACGGACTACGAGGAATGTGTATACAATTACCAGCGTGCCCAAAGTACCTACAACCAGTCTCAGGCCGCATTGGCCAAGGCGGAACGTAACCTGTCATACGCTACCATCACTTCGCCGATTGACGGAGTAGTGACCAGTAAAGATGTAGAAGAAGGACAGACCGTAGCTTCCGGCTTCGAGACTCCGACCCTCTTCACCATCGCCGCCGACCTGACCAAGATGCAGGTAGTAGCCGACATTGACGAGGCTGACATTGCCGGTGTAAGAGACGGTTCCAAATGTACCTTTACAGTAGATGCCTATCCGAACGATGTATTCGAAGGTACTGTACAACAAATCCGTCTGGGAAGTACCAACAGCAGTTCCAGCAGCTCGAGTACAACGACAGAAACAGTCGTAACCTACGAAGTAGTCATCACCGCCGACAATCCGGATCTGAAACTGAAACCTCGTCTGACTGCCAACGTGACCATCTACACCGATGTACGTGAGAATGTGCTTGTTGTTCCTAACAAAGCGCTCCGCTTCACACCGGAAAAACAGATCATCGGTAAACGGACCGTCAAAGACTGTCAAGGCAGCCACAAAGTATGGACACTCGAAAATGATGTCTTTACAGCACATCCGGTCAAGACAGGTATGAGCGACGGAACGAACACAGAAATCCTGAGCGGCGTCAATGAAGGAACAGCTGTTGTGACCGAGACTGTCATCAAAGGCAACGAAGATGTCATGACGGGTGAAGCCGTGCCGGGAGGCGAAAGCGAACGGAGTCCTTTCATGCCTGGTCCTCCTGACCGTAACAAGAAAAAATAACCGAGGTTAAATTTGAACACTATGAGCAAGACTGTCATTGAACTTCAGAATATCAAACGGAACTTTCTGGTGGGCGACGAAGTGGTACATGCTCTGAGAGGTATCAGCTTCAGCATACAGGAAGGAGAATTTGTGACCATCATGGGAACCTCCGGGTCCGGAAAATCCACCCTGCTGAACACCTTGGGATGTCTGGACACCCCTACCAGCGGAGAGTATCTGCTGGACGGTGTATCAGTCCGTACCATGTCGAAACCTCAGCGTGCCGTACTGCGCAACCGGAAAATCGGTTTCGTTTTCCAGAACTACAACCTGCTGCCGAAAACGACCGCAGTAGAGAACGTGGAACTGCCGCTGATGTACAATTCATCGGTCAGTGCCGCAGAGCGTCGCCGCAGAGCCACCGAAGCTCTGATAGCCGTGGGACTGGGCGACCGTCTGGAACACAAGTCCAACCAGATGTCAGGTGGACAGATGCAGCGTGTGGCCATTGCCCGTGCCCTGGTCAACAACCCGGCAGTCATTCTGGCGGACGAGGCGACCGGTAACCTGGATACCCGGACTTCTTTCGAGATTCTGGTACTTTTCCAGAAACTGCATGCCGAAGGTAGAACCATCATCTTCGTGACACACAACCCGGAACTTTCGCAATACAGCAGCCGGAACATCCGGTTACGGGACGGACATGTCATCGAAGACTGCGTCAACCCTCACATTCTTTCGGCCGCCGAAGCACTGGCTGCCCTTCCGAAAAACGATGATGAATAAGATGCAAACGACCGTACAGTCAATCATCTAAAAAACAAATCACAATGAATGGAACGAATCTTTTTAAAATAGCCTTACGGGCCTTGGCCAACAATAAAATGCGTGCCTTCCTCACCATGTTGGGTATCATCATCGGTGTGGCATCGGTCATCTCCATGCTTGCCATCGGTCAAGGTTCCAAACGGAGCATCCAGCAACAGATTTCCGAGATGGGTTCGAACATGATCATGATTCACCCGGGTGGTGACATGCGAGGCGGTGTTCGCCAGGATGCCTCATCCATGCAAACGCTGAAGCTGGAAAACTACGAAAAGCTCCGTGACGAATGTATGTACCTGTCGGCCATCAGTCCGAATGTATCTTCTTCCGGACAATTGATTGCCGGCCCAAACAACTACCCTTCTTCCGTTACTGGTGTCAGCATCGACTACCTGAAAATCCGTCAGCTGAAGGTGGAGCAAGGCGAAATGTTCACCGAAAACGATGAACGGACAGCCGCCAAAGTCTGTGTCATCGGTAAGACCATCGTCGACAACCTCTTCCCGGACGGTAGTGACCCCATCGGCAAGATTATCCGTTGCAACAAGATTCCGCTCCGCGTTATCGGAGTACTGGAATCCAAAGGATACAACTCCATGGGTATGGACCAGGATGATGTCGTACTGGCCCCCTATTCCACCGTCATGAAACGACTGCTGGCACAGACCTACCTGAGCGGAATCTTCGCTTCGGCCCTGACAGAAGACATGACTGAAGAAGCTGTAGACGAAATCAGCGGAATCCTGCGCAGGGAACACAAGCTGAAAGAAACGGACGATGATGACTTCGACATCCGTACCCAGCAGGAACTGAGCTCCATGCTGAATACCACCACCGACCTGATGACCACCCTGCTGGCCTGTATCGCAGGTATCTCTCTGGTAGTAGGAGGTATCGGTATCATGAACATCATGTATGTAAGTGTAACCGAACGTACCCGTGAAATCGGTCTGCGTATGTCTGTTGGAGCACGGGGGATAGACATCCTCTCGCAGTTCCTGATAGAATCCATCCTTATCAGTATCACCGGAGGTCTGATAGGTGTCATTCTGGGCTGTGGAGCCAGCTTCATCATCAAATCTGTCGCCCACTGGCCGGTATTTATCCAGCCCTGGAGTGTATTGCTTTCGTTCGCCGTATGTACCTTTACCGGTGTTTTCTTCGGATGGTATCCGGCCAAGAAAGCAGCCGATCTGGATCCGATAGAAGCGCTACGCTACGAATAACGGCATCCGGAAACTTAATTCGAGTCTTAATAGACTACTTTGTTCTTCATAACTTTGGTTTCCTGACCGGCTGCCTCCTGTTGTTACCGTTCTTCCGAACAATAGCAACGGAACAGCCGGTCTTTTTCAGTAAAATCATTATCTTTGTAACCTATAGAACGTATGAGTCACTCTGTATTACCTATGAAATCAATCAAACAACCGACTTATCACTCGTTGGTTTCACTCATTCATATCATCTGTTGGGGCATGTTCTTAGGATTTCCCCTGGTCTTCGCCCAACGCTCCGACGGCAGTATCGACTGGTCCGCATTCATGCACCATTCATTGATTCCGGCCATACTGTGTCTGCTTTTCTACATCAATTATTTTATTCTGATACCCCGGTATCTCTTCCAGAAAGACACGACCAAATTTCTTGCCATCAATCTCATGTTGATATTGATGGCCGGATTCGGAATACGCTGGTACAACGAGGTACACCTGCTTCCCATGCCGGTTCCTCGTCCCGACCGTCCGTTACCTCCACGTTTCCTTTTCTACCTGCGTGATGTTGCGAGCATGTGCTTCACGGTCGGTGTATGTGTAGCCATCCGCCTGAGTATCCGCTGGAAAGAAACGGAAGAGGCCTGGAATGAGGCCGTAAAAAGCCGGACAGAAGCCGAATTGAGAAACCTCCGCAACCAGCTGAACCCACACTTCCTGCTGAACACCCTGAACAACATCTATGCCCTGATCAGCTTCGATACAGAAAAAGCCCAACAGGCCGTACAGGAACTGAGCAAACTGCTTCGCTATGTGTTATACGACAACCAACAGATGTTCGTTCCGCTCCAGAAGGAAGTAGACTTTATCCGCAACTACATCGAACTGATGCGTATCCGTGTCTCTCCGCAAGTGACTATCCGCACCCGGTTCGACATCAAGCCGAAGAGCCAGACTCCCATCACTCCACTGTTATTCATATCACTGATAGAAAATGCGTTCAAACACGGAATATCGCCTACAGAACCAAGTTACATAGACATTGAGATAACGGAAGGAGACAAAGAAATCTGCTGCATCATCAAGAACAGCAACTTTCCCAAGTCGGAAAGCGACAAAAGCGGTTCTGGCATCGGACTGGAACAGGTACGCAAACGTCTGGAATTAGTTTATCCCGGATGCTATGAATGGCAAATCCGGCTCAGTGACGACAAGAAAGAATACAGTTCGTTCATCCGTATCACCTTATAAATATATCCTAATCATTCACCCTACTAAATAGAACCACCTATGATTTTACGCTGCGCATTAGTTGACGATGAGCCGTTGGCTCTGAGCCTTTTGGAAAGTTATGTACGGAAAACAGACAGTCTGGAACTGTGCGGTTCCTATTCGAGTGCCATCCAGGCCATGAAAAGCCTTCCGGAACATCCGGTAGACCTCCTGTTTTTGGATATCCAGATGCCGGAACTGAACGGCCTGGAATTCTCACGCATGGTCTCTGACAATACCCGGATTATCTTCACCACAGCATTCGAACAATACGCCATCGACGGCTATCGGGTCAATGCGTTGGATTACCTGCTGAAACCTATCAGCTACAATGATTTCATCGAAGCCGTCAACAAGGCGCTGCAATGGTTCGAGTTAAGGAAAAAAGCGGAAACACCGGATAGTGTCCAGACCTCACTACCTACCGACTCAAATCATATTTACGTAAAAAGTGATTACAAAATTGTACAAATAGAGTTGGATAAAATTTTATACATCGAAGGACTGAAGGACTATATCAAAATCTACACAGAAGACAATCCACGTCCCATCCTGTCCCTGACGAGTATGAAAACCATGGAAGAAAAACTCCCTTCCAACCGGTTCATCCGCGTCCATCGGTCGTACATTGTGCAGAAACAGAAAATAAAAATCATCGACAAGGGACGAATCGTTTTTGGCAAAGAGTACATTCCTGTTTCCGACAGTTACAAACAAGAACTTCAGAATTATGTTAACGAACATATTATTTGAGGAAAGTTTTAAATACAACGTTTTTTTTTGCAACTAATCCCAACTTTTATCTTGATTTTTTTGGACAGACTAAATATAAGGCTTATATTTGTGGTGTACATAATAAGACAGGAAGTTGTGAAATTTCCTTATTAGAATAGTTTAGTTAAGTCTAGTTTAGTTTTTGTGTTGTGATACTCCTGTTAGAAGAGTCTAACGGGAGTATCTTTTTATTACTGTTTATCAATCATTTACAACAACAAGCAGAACTAAATCAGTATCTGTTAGTAACCGTATTCAGAGCAAAAAAGGTCATTTTTGACACTATTTTATTCCACTTTTATTCCACTTTTATTCCACTTTTATTCCACTTTTTAAAAAATATAGCTGAATATGGCAAATTTATTCGTAACAATCGTAAAAAATCTTCAGTTGAAGGACGGAAAGCACACTGTTAGAATAGCTGTAACACATAACGGACAGACAAGATATATACCTACCGATATTAAAATAAATTCTGAATCCGAAATCAAGAATGGCAGAATAGTAAAAATAATTGACAAAGACATCTTGAATATAAAACTGCAAAAAATAATGTATAAATTAGAAGAACGCCTGAACAGCATAGAATATCCGGACTGTCTTACATGTTCGCAACTTATCAAGATGCTGAAAGGACCAGCAGTCGGAGAAAAACATAGAACATTCCGCGAAATAGCAAATGAATACATATCACAGATTGATGAATCAGACAGGTCGAAGACAAACAAAATGTATCGTATAGCAGTAAACAGATACTTAAGTTACGTAGGTGAATCGTCGCTGATGGAACAGACCACTCCGATACGGATAAACAACTACATAACTTTATTATCAAAAGAAGGCCTGTCATCCACAACAATCAATATATATATTACGCTTCTGAAGGTTGTTATCAACTATGCAAAAAAAATGAGATATGTAGATTTTCGTGTAGATCCTTTCATAACAGCTAAAATACCATCTGCAAAAAAGAGAGAAACACACATAACTATAGAACAACTAAAAGCAATACGTGACGCGAAACTTACAAAACATAATATCTCAGTTGTACGTGACATATTCATGTTGACATATTATCTCGCAGGCATGAATCTTGTAGACATGCTTGCATACGATTTCCGGAATACAACAGAAATAAACTACATACGAAAAAAAACAAGAAACACAAAGGAAGGGAACAGCATCATATCATTCACAATTCCTGATGAGGCATTTCCTATTATATATAGGTATATGGACAAAAGAACCGGACATCTTATACTTGGGAAATACAAGAACTATACAAGCTGCTATAATGTACTTAATAGAAAACTTCCGGAACTGGCTAAAATTGCAGGGATAAACCATTACTTTACACTGTATTCTGCACGAAAAAGTTTCGTTCAACACGGATTTGACATTGGAATACCTCTATCCACATTAGAATATTGCATAGGACAAAGTATGAAAGAAGATAGGCCAATCTTTAATTATGTGACAATTATGCAACGACATGCAGACAAAGCGATAAGAGAAATACTTGATAATCTGAAATAATTCGTTATCTTTGCAACGAATACATACGGATTCTTTATTCGGAGTATTTATTTGTTTGACTTTGTGAGGGGTTTATTCCCCTCACTTTTTTTATACCATCAACGAACTTTTTACTCACTTGCCAGTAATATGATATGTACAGGCCATGTGAGTAGGAAATGTGATGTTGAGGCCAGTACAATTCCGGCAGGGTTATACCCTGCCTCTTTATCTTTTTATACCCCTAGGCGACGAAATACGGCCCAGGTATAAAAAAAGCTCCGGCGACCTTTCACAAGGGAACCGGAGTTAATCTTAATTCTAATATTATAAACACATTCGCTGCCCGCCGGCAGTGAGCATCTTTTATGCAAATGTATGAAATAACAAAAGGATGTACCTCACGGCACATCCTTTAATCTTAATTAGAAGCGAATAGGACAGCATTATAAATTAATGGATATTAATTCTTCACCTAATTTATGAAGTGCAGTTTCTATTTTAATAATTTGCTCCGGCCTCGGAGTACGTCCACCTGACGCATAGTGCCACAATTGTTTTTGATTAATACCGGTAATACGTTCAAGCCCAGCTTTGGTAAAAATACCGGTATAAAAATCAAGGAATGATTTTACATCCATCTTAAAGGTCAGAGAATATTCACCCTTCAGTTCTTCCGGGATTTCTTCTCCGTACTCTCGACAGTCTTCAAGCAATACTGTAATAGCATTAACAATATTTGCTTTGATTTCATCGATGCTGTGTCCAGTAGCAATAACGCCATCGACCTCAGCGAGATAAGCTGAATAATTATTTTCAGTTCTCTCAATGATAACAGTCAAAGCTTTCATAACTCAATAAGTATTAATTCTTTTATATTTTATAGTATGGTAAATATGATAATCTTATCATTCTTTGTATATACACCTACTAAGGAAGCAGGATGGGCTAATTCATCCTGCTGTCCTAATTGGGTGTCAAATCTTATCGAAATCAGATTCATCTAAACCTGCTTGTCGTAAGATACTCATCAATGTCCCAATGGCAACCTCATCATTATCTTTACCAGGAATTGGGATGGAGCGAGGAGCACCTTCCTTCCGGTATATAGCATGGTCACCTTTGGTCCTTGAATATTTCCACCCATTCGCTTCTAATAAAGCCTTCACGGCCCTTACTTTTTTTACCTTCATAAAAAAACTATTTATTATTAAACGAAATAGCATTACTGCTATGTGGATGATGCAAAGATAACTAAATTTCTACTATCTGCAAACAAAACGATAACTTTTTTTCTACTATTAAATACAAAAATCCCCGACTCGCCAGCCGGGGAAATGTCGTAATCGAAAAGCTACTTGTAAGGCGCTGCACCTCTACCGACAGCGCCGTAGACTGTACATCGGGCACCTCCTTCCTTATAATATCGTCATTTCTTTAATTTATAGACCATACGGCCGACAACGATCAGAATTGTGATAATCACTATCCCGATAGCCCAGCCGCCCACGTTCACGCAGAGTTTCTGCCATTTCGTGAGCTCCTTTTCGATCGGATATGGTACTTTTACCTCTTTTGTAACCGTGACCTCCTTTGACGGCAGGTAGACCGTATCGGGCTGTGTCTTTATCTTCGCCAGCAGGTTGCCCAGGCTGTCGATGGTAAGCTGCGCTTGTGCATTCTTGCTGTTGGCAATATCCAGCCAGTTCAGAACCACCTTTCCGTTCTCGTCACACTCCAGCAGCGCCCGGATGGTTGCGCTGTCCGGCGGAAGCTGGACCTCCACCAGCTTCTCCACGACAATGCTATCTTTCTGTCCTTCTACCGGAACATATTTGGTCCGGCAAGAACAGAAGAAAACAAGCAGGCACATCAAGGGAGCCAGCACGATGCACCGGCTCACCTTATCCATTATGTAGTCATAAACTCTCATGGCTTCACAATTATTTCGGGAATGAACGGATATTCGGACCGCACATCGAAGCACGGGCACATCTTCGTCCACTCACAAGGTTCCACGATTCCATCACCGTCCAAGTCCGGACTGGTGTCACGGTGGCCAAGAACTTCGACTATCTGATATTTGCTGCACAACTCCTTAATCAGATTTGCCAATGCTTCCTTCTGTGCCGGTGTCCGGGTGTCGGCTGCCTTTCCGTTTTTATCCAGCCCTCCTATATAGCAGATGCCGATACTGTGCTTGTTATAGCTTACTCCGCTGAAGCCTTTCGAGTTGCAGTGCGCCCCGTCGATGGTGAGCGAACGACCGACCTCGACCGTTCCGTCCAGGCGGATAACGTAATTATACCCGATGGTGGAAAATCCACGCTGAAGGTGCATTTGGGTTATCTCCTTCTTTCCTATGTCCTGCCCGGCTTTTGTAGCAGAGCAATGGACTACAATCGCATCTATCTTATTCATTCTTTCCCTCCTTTTCTTTAGTTACTTCTTCGATAATCTCACCGGCTGCTGAATATTTCTTCTTGATATATCCTACCAACAGCCTTTTTATGCTGACTTTATTCTTTATGCCGTGTATGGCACAAATATGGTCGGCAATACTATCAAACTCGAACAATATAGCCAGCCCAAGACCGCACATGGCAGAAACCGTGTAATTGCATATCCCTGCAGGCTGTAGTATAGCTATGCCAAGCATGAAACCTAACACAAGGTACGAATTGTACTCGATGAACTTACACATGGTCCGTCTTCCGGCCCTGCTGAACCGGAAATCCTCTCCCCTCTTAACCACGCTGTCGATTATACCCAGGACGAAGTCTGCGATAATCATAGCGACAATGAACATCAGCATCCATCGCAGCTCGAAGACTACCTCCTTGATTTCTCCGACGAAAGAGTAAGCCCCGGCAACGGCCAGTTGCGGGGCTATGGTGTTAAGCAGCTTCTCCATTACTCTTTTGCTTTACTCCCGAACAGCTTGGCTAACCACTCCGAAGTTACAACCGATACGATTCCGGTGGATGCCAATGCCACGAACAGAGCGTCGATTAATACAACCCAGATACTTGCATCTGCCGGAGGGAATCCCAAGCCCATCCACCAACTGAAGAAGGTTACAACTACTCCGACAACCGCAGTAACCCAGCATGTCACCCACTTGTTCATCGGGTTCTGGAGCTTGCTTGCGATGAAGCCGACCACGGAAGGGACAACGACCGTAACCAGTCCGGTGAAGCTGGCAAAGCCGGTCAATATCTCTACAGACGGTTCTACACTAACGGAAGTTTCCGCAAACATACCAACTACGCACATCAGAAGTGCAGCACACGTGAAAACAAATCTTTTCATCTTACTAATGTTTTAAATTAAACAAAAACCCCCGTATGGCATGTTATTCAACACACCATACGAGGGTAATAAAATGTCAGCAAACAAATATAAATAATAAAACGATACGTTATGCAAAACAGTAAAATTCCAAAGTGGGTAGAATACAGGTAGAATCTATAAAATCTATCCGTTCTCTACCCGATTTGCAGACGATTTTGAAAGTTATTTACATTCCGCTTCCGTTTAACAGCCTTCAAATCCCGGACGATTGTGTTTGAAAGTATCTCAGAGTATATCTCTGTAGTCTTGACTGAGGTATGCCCCAGCAGCTTCTGGACGGTGGTAATCGGAACCCCATGGTGAACGAGCAGGGTGGCGCAGGTATGTCTGGCCGTATGATAGGTTACGTGTTTCTTGATTCGTGCCATCCCGGTGATTACAGACAGCGCCTTGTTGGTTTCGGCATTACTGCCCAAGCTTGCGAACTCTGCTATATTGTACCGGTCCAGGATGGATAGTGCTTTCCCTTCGAATAACAGATGCAGCGGAAGGCGCAACTCGATTCCGGTTTTTATGGACTTGAAATGAAGCCACTTCTTGCCGTTTATCTTAGCGAAGTTAGAGGTATTCAATTGACAGAAATCTGAGAATCTCAACCCGGTATAACAGCAGAATAGGAATGCATCAAGCACATGACGTAGCTTATTGTCGTTTACTTCCAAGTTCTCCAGCTTACGAAGTTCATCCGGAGTGAGAAACTCATGCCGTCCTTTCTCTTGTTTAATTTTGAACTTACGGAACGGATAAGCGTCTGCGTGAATATAGCCTTGGTTTATCGCTTCGTTGACAAGTGTCCGAAGCTGGCGAAGGTGTTTAGCCACAGTATTAACACCGTTTCCCTTTTCACGCAAATACACCTCAAAATCCTTCAGAAACGTATAGGTGATGTCCTTGAAGTCAACTCCCGGACGGAACTCCTGCAACACTGCTATCGTAGTAAGCAGATTTTCTTTCGTGCTTTCTCTCCGATCGGAGTCCAGAACATAATTCCTGGCAAATACCGGAAAGGTAACATTTACCGGACGGTTTTTCTTCATGGCATCTTTGAGTAGAGATAACGTTGGAGATATTCCTCGCTTCCAAAACGATATTTCAATTGCCTGAAGGTGAAGAACGAACTCGTAAAGCATTGCATTTAACTCGTTTGCCTGTGGATGGTTACAAACCTGTGAGGTTCGTTTGTCCCAGTTCTCCGGACGGAGATAAACATTCGTTTTAAAATATACTTTACGGTGATTCAATGATGCTTCCACCTGTACTAAAGCTGTTCCCTGCTTGTTAAGCTGCTTCTTCCGGTTATATACCAGTCTGTATCTGATTTTTTCCATAGTATTAGTTTTTGCCCGAAGATACTTTTTTACTATGTCAGATACAAACGGCCATTGTGGGAGGACTGCTTCCGGTAGCAACAAGAGAAACTGATGGTCTTATGAATAAAAAACTGGTTTCGGTACAATGTAATATATCTTCTCTTAATCAGGCAATAGAGATTACTCTATCGAATCCGTATGGTGCAGAAGTATATTTTTTAAGTATATACAGAAGTGGTTATGTTGCTCTATATTTTCTTGTAATTCACCCTTATTCAATAACTACAAGTAATAGTAGTGTCAGATATATTGGATCACCAATACCGGGCATGAAAGTGTACGTTAATGATAAGAAAATAGTCATTGATGTAAGAACTGTAAATAGCTTATCAGCTACAGTAACTCCAACAGCTCTCAACAATTGCATATCAGGAATAAAAGTCGTATCAAGTATAGACACATCAGAAATGACTGAAATAGTGCCTAAATCAATGAATTAAAATATCTCCAACCTATAGGTAACACAAATTTACTTGTAAAATTTGTTCTGGCCCGGGGTGGGAGGACTTATCGGGATAAGCTCATTTTTGAAACAGGATAATAAAAAAGTGATAGATTTTAATGATTGTGATTTTGGAATATACTATACTGGTGATAATGGACTTGAAAGTACAGAGTATTTTACAGCTACACCGAATGCTCCCAAAGGAGCATATAGATATGGAACACTTTTATCAGTAAAGAGTAAATCTGCTTTTCAAATCTATGCCCCAATACAGTACGGTTTTGTTGACAAGAAAGTCTACGTTCGTTCAAAGTCTGAAACAGGTAACTCATGGCAAGCATGGAAATATATAACATTAACAGATATGTAACGAGGTATAAATTCACACAGAGATAAATCTTTACGAAAATGTTTTAAAAGAACGAGGTGGGAGGACTTCTGGGACTGAATGATACTTTTTTCAATTATCGGGGGACCATATCAGACCTTGATTTAGCTAACAAAAATGGCATATATACTTTCTCAAGTTCGGCGGCCAATTCTCCCGTTAATGGGTCTGGGAAATGCTTATCGTTTGGGAATGACGAAGATGTTGCACAATTAGTTATTACTTGGGATACAAGGTTGTTCTATGTACGTGGTAAGATTGGTTCAGCATGGAAAAATATATCAATTCTTTGATTAAGAGATACGGTACTCACACGGGCCCAAATTGTCACCGTGGGAGGACTGCTACCTGTGGCAGATGCTTCTAAAAATGGGTTAATGCCCAAAAAAATGGCTACAATTGTAATAGAAAATTGGTCGTCAAATGATGAATACATAAAAATAGAAACTAGGAATGGTACTTCTTGTATCCTAGCGATTACTTATACAAGGAATGGAGCATCGTTTTGGACTATTTTTGGTATATCAGGTCCATCTTTAAGTACAAGTTCTGTTCTCCTGTCTATCCAGAATGTCAAATTTTATCGTGACAACACTGGTGCATCTTCTTTATATATAACCAAATCAGACAGTTGGTCAGGAAGATTGTATATCACACCATTAATCAATTCTGATTTAGAAGTAGGATGCTCAATAAGTAAAATCTCTGGCAGTTTGAATTTATCTGACAAAACGGAATTATCTGCTCTTTTATAAGTCTAGGAGGCTGACAGCCTCCTAGAGTTCAGATGAAAGTCCAAGTTATGAAACGATGAGTGATACAAACGTGTCTGGGCTCACACAAATTATCATACAATAGACAAATCTGTCTTACGCCATCTTGACCAAACGGATGAATAATTGTAGTATTGCCTAATATACATAAGTCCTTTATCGTATGGAATATATATTTGAGTGACAAATGCATTTCCGAAAACTATCATGGTTCCGTACAAATATGCACCAGATGGAGCATCTTCTGAGGAATTGCTCATTTGCATGTTATATACACCATTTTCTTTTTTGTCAAAGTTGTCTGTAACAACTCCTCTATCCTTTAAGAATGTATTATTTATTCCAAGTAGTCCTCCCACAACTGATATGTTTGCCGCAATGGCATCCGAAAATTTCTTTTTCTGTATCATAATATTAAGTTTTTGAATGTTAAATTCTAAGGTAATACATTTAGGAATTCTCCGTTAGGGGTATGTATAACCCATCTATATACTCCATTTTCCATCTGCACACTTGTCAGTTCTGTCACAGAGTTTGCAGGTAGTCTATAATATGAATAACTTCCGGATTCCGTGATGAAGTACGATCCGGAAGGAAGTCCTATATATACATAGACATCGCTTCTTGACCTGAACTCACAATAGAACCGGAGCGTAAGCCCTACCGCATACTGCGGCAAGACAAGCGTTACAAGGTTCGTCTTTCCGGATGCACCCCGAACGGATATGTTACAGGAATGTACATCAGGGTTCCATATAACGGGAAGGTCTGTGATATACGTAAACTCTGTATATAGCCTCTTTGCATGTATAGACCCTTTGAATGTACCGGTTAATGCCTCGATGTAACCACGGTACCAGTCTATGTACAAATTTGGTGTAAACTTGCACCCGCTCTGTCCCAATGTCGCCGGATTGAAGTTCTGGTATGCATTCGTCGATGCGCCGGAAGCATTAACCCCGTACTGAGAGAACATGTAGTCATCCAGGAACACAGCGGAACCCAGCTTTGCATAGTCTGCGAACAGCATTTCGGTTATGATAGCCTTGTACTTGTCCATCAGCTGCCACATGGCGCTTTTCCCGTACTGGGCATAATCCTGCTGGGGTGTCCGTCCTTCGTTCGTACCCAGCCAGGTGCCTACACGGCTCATGGAATAGAACTGCCCGTTGCACTCTACAAACGGGCCGGCCATCTCCGTGCAGGTGTACTTTGTACCTGAATCATACACCCCTGCAGGGTACGATATGAACCTAGCCTTCATCACGAACTTGACTTCTCCTGTCTTTGTACACAACGGCATGGCTATTCCTCCGAAGCGATTATGTAAGACACATTACCGCCTGCCTGGTCACACATCGCATACGTGCAGGTACCCGTATAGGATGCGGTATTGGCCGATGACGGATTTAGGATGACTCCGGCAGAATCCATGAACGTGAAGAAGAACTTCATGTCCTTGTACTTCGTCGTGCTCCCCCTCTTCACCAGGATGGGCGTATAGACAACCGTCTCACCCGCATCGGATATGGTCTCATCCTCAGGAACCGGGTTCAGGATAAGGTCGAACGGGTCGGATGCGTCCATGACTGTCTGCACGTCTGAACCGATGATACTTCCGTTCTGGTAGACCTCCACCTTGAACTGGCCTGTCGTGTCCACCATGTCGTTGTTTACTGTGAGCGTCTGTCCGGTCTGTCCGGATATGACACTCCACGAACCGTTGACCAGCCTGTACCACTTATATGTCAGTCCGGAAGTGATTTCATCAGCACCGACACGGGCCACCGCCTTGAGGATACAGCTCTGCCCCTTGTCGGTCAGAGTGAAGTACTTGTTGTCACCGGCCATGATGGTAACACGCTTCGAGTTACCTACACCGTAGGTAATCGGTATCGTATATACATACTGCACCTTATCCGATGTGTTTCCGACAGCAATTGTCGCCTCTCCCTTGATTGTACACGGTGCAGCCCCTGCCGCCTTGACCAGGTTCTTCTTGATGCGCAGCGCATAGTAGTTCTGCACGCCGGCCTGATAGCTGATGAACTCGAAGTGACCGGTCTCACCGCTAAATCTGTTCGTTGACAATTTTGACGAGTTGAACGTCAGTTCGGTACCGTTGAAGTACCACTTAATCGAGTTCGGGACAACAAGCCCCTCGGCCACACGTGAGGATGTGACCACGAACGACAATACCGGCAACAACGTCGTGAAGTCCGGTGCTATATTAGTCGGTGCGCTGCTGGTACCGCTGTATTCCTGATACAGGTCACCCTTGTCGCACATGATTGCCGGCATGTACAGCCCTGCCTTCTGCGAAAAGATAACCTGACCGACCGCATTCGCCAGACTCATACGTCACCCCCTTCCTCTTCATCGGCTTCTGACTTGTATTCATCCGGGGTATATACTTCAGCCGGATGTTCTGTACCGTCAATCTCCGCTTTCGCCTGTACGGGTTGCAGGCATACACCGCCCACGTTCTGCGCACGCTCCTGTATCGTATTGCCGGGTATGGTATTCAGGTCAGCCTGCCACAACAGTACATTGCCGTCCTTGGTCATGTTCCGGAGCTGCGTCACTCCAAGTCTGTCACTCACTTCTTTCGTCACTTTCACATAACAAGCCATATCATCCTCCTTTTTAATAAGTTTCTTCATTCATTCGCTGATAGAGCGGTGTCCCGTCATCCATCGTGATGTATAAACTTGTATTACTGTCATCCACCACCAGCGCCTGCGGCCCCTTGTCCTCCACATCGAGCTCGAGCATCATCCCGTCGTAAAACGGTATCCGTGGGGATATGCCGACAGCGACCTTCGAATAGCTCGATTCTCCAGCCTTCTTCACCCGCCAGACAAATTTCAGCCACTCCTCCGGGTTGGAGATTACTCCCACGCAATCCCTTGCATAAGCCACCGGAAGGATTACTGATGTACCACCCGGAACACCGGAAGTCACCCCCTTCCAGTCGCACTCTATCGACGGAATCCGACGGCGTATTCTCGTTGTCGCAACCGGGTCGCTGGCAGCCGGTGAGGAAGCCGGTGTCCCAGACGGGTTGTATGTAGCCTTGCAGATGTAGGTCTGCTCCTCGCCGATGAAGTCCCGGTCGATGACCAGCACGTTCTTGTTTACCGATACGACCTCCCAGTCGTTGTCCCCGTTGCCGTCCACAATCTGCTCCAGCGCTCCGGTGGAAAGGACGCGGTACCAGAAGAATTTCGCCTTGTCCGATGCCGTCACGTTCGTGTCACCCGCCAGCAGCATGGCGGTAATCGTCTGTTGCGTCTGCTGGCGGATGGGATTCCAGTCAAGTGTAGACGGAGAGTCTATCGACAGGGTAGGCTGTGCATCGGTAGCATCCGTTACGATAAGCACTGTGCTGAGATTGTACTTCATCGTCTGCCCTGTACGTGTATCGACATATTCCGCCTCGAACTCCAGCGTGACGGGATTCAGGACGGATGAGTTCTTCTTCACCTGTATCTGCCCTTTGTTCTCACCTGTCTGCGTGATGACATAACCGGTGTCGGAAGAGGTTATCTGTGTACGTGTACTCCCTGTCCGCTTGTACCATTTCATGTTTGTCAGTCCAGAGTTGATTGTACCGGATCTCGTCAGTCCGTCCAGGTCTGTCGCATTACACCGCGGAAACAGTGTAAGCGGTGTAATCGTATAGTCCGGTGCATACTCTCCTGTCGTTGCGTTATAGAACTGTCTGTCCGCTACGCTACCGACCACCTCCATGCATGATGAGATTTTCAACGGTCTGTAGTTTACCTGTATCTTCCTGTTCTTGCTTGTTATTCCCATACTCTAAAATGTTACAAAGTTTTCCGCAATCTCATATTGTTTCCCGTCACGAAGGAGCGCCGTCGCCTTGAACTTGCAGCTGGTGCGGTTCATGTAGTCGGTACCGAGGTCATCCATCGTAAGTGTCAGCTGTTTGCCGGCTTCAGCCCGCTTGATAGCCCAGGCATTGTCCTCTGACACGTTCCCGGTGTCACGGGTCCAGCTCACATCGGTATCGAGTATGTCATCCGTCACGTCCTGATTGTACAGGGTACCTACCACCTGAAGGGTAGTGAACACGACCGGCTGGCCCGCTTCATCGGTCACGGAAATGTTCTCATAATCGAAGTACCATCCGTTCGTGCTGTCTATCTCGATTGTGAATGCCGGATTCCCCTCTATCATCGCCCATCCGACACTCCCATATTTTGGTTCATCGGTGGTACCTGTAATCAGACACATCCACTTACATCCATAGTGCCATACCGCATCATACAAGTTCGCCTGCCCACTGCCTGTATCCACGACGTGAGCTGCCTGGTAGGGGTTCTCAGAAGCGGCCACCTCGGCACTCCATTCGCCACGGTCGTTCGCCTGTTGTGGAATGACGCCCTGATAGTCTACACGCAGCAGGTCCTGAACAGCGATACCCCGGCAGTACACATAGCTGTGCCGGTAGTTTACCGGAAGGTTATCAAAGATGGAAAGGTGCTTCAGCTTGCCGATGATGATGCTGTAGTTCGCTTCCTCGAGTATCGGTTTTGTCACCCCGTCCAGCATGCAGATGCATCCTTCGTAGGATGACAGGTACCAGAATCCCTGCCGTTCCTCGTTCACCGGATTTCCACGGCGGGTAATCACCATGGAAACCTCCGGTTCATGGTTAACTCCACCGGGTACCTCTTCATCCGGATATAGCACGACATTCAGCTTGTTCTCCGCGTGCATGACATTCAGTACCCGGAACCAGGAGTCGTAATACTCTCCGGTGGACAGCAGGTTGTTGATAGAGCCGAAACAGACGTCATTCTCTGCAAATGCTGTTATGTCATTATCCCATCTTCGTCTGAGGTACAGGTCGTATGTACCGTCAGACAGCTTGTCAACCTTCTCGATGGTACCTGCCTCCGAATAGGTCACGTTACCCTCTTGAGCGAACCACCGATTGAAGATTAGCTCCTTCACAATCATCGAGCCACGCACTTCCAACCTGTCCGTCTGTATTCTGCCGTTCGGGAAGATACCGGTACCTTTCCCGGCAAGCATGGAATCTATGAACTCGCCGATGGTCAACCTGTATTCCGTTCCATCCGGCTGATCCTTCCTGATAAAAAGATTCTTGATAAACTCGTTATTGGAAGCAATCTCAGCCAAAGTCCTCAATGCAGAGAACACATTATAATCGTTCGGTACCGTATCGTCTGATTTTCCGATAACCTCAAGATATATACCGATACCCCTTATGAATGACCTGAGGTTAGACAAAGACACTTTCCTTCCCTTATTAAGTTCGATATAGTCAGTACCGCTCACATCGGTTGATTCTATGAGCTCGTCTATTGTAAGACTGTTCTTCTTCAACTCACCGATTACATAATCCGACAGTTCCTGCAATTCCTGTTCACTCATGTTCATATTGTAAGCATTTTTGATTGCACATTCCTATACTTCTGATCATCCACCCTACGTATGTTCAACAGATTTTCATTCTCGCTATAATCGAATACGTTCACGTCAATAAGGCTCTGTCTGAAAATGAATCCCCTACGTCCTCCGATTACTTGAGTGATTTCTGGTACATTCGATTCTGATCTGATAAACCTGTTCCCGTCAAAGTACACATAATGACATGTCAATATCCTGTTGAGCAAGTCACCGAACCATATAGGACATCCGATAGCATTGCCAAGAACGAACGTCTTGCATGTACGTTCCCTGGCATATATCTCATATATATTATAGTCATCGCTAGTATACTGCTCGTTGTCTACCATAAATGTCCAGCCTTCATCCGGGAAACCACCAGGGACCCTGAAATCGAAGAAATACTGGTTATCCGAAATGAAGAATACGGCATCCTGTCTCTGCCTGTTATCCTTCATAGAATATTGTATCAATGTAGTATCCTTGAGCTCATTGTCATCAGACGTTATTCTAAAAGGTTCCGATGTAGCCCCGTTTATCTCTACCGTATAATATCCGTCCGCAAGTCCTGTAATTACATGGTAATACAGCTTGTCAGTACTGTTCATGCTCCATACCTTCCAGTTAATAGATGTACGTACCCCTGATACCATGTTGTTTATGTATCCCGTTATTGTTCTTGATTCACTCCTGGCTATAACTTGTATCATTATCTGGTCAGTAGACGCGAACGTCTGCATGTATCTGCACCCGGCTCCTGACTTATCGCCAGATACCGAAAAGAATACCGGTGTCATTGGACTTACTATATACATTCACTTCTCTATTAATTCGTATCTGAACAGTTCCTTCTCTGATGGACATACATCCACATTTTCTATATATCCTATATATGATATACCTCCACATTCAACGTGTACTACCGTGCTGTTAAAATCTGAAGGAAGCACCGTATCATCTGTACTGAAAGATATTTGTCCGCTCCTGAAAAGAGGGTATTGCATATTTATGTCTCCGGTTACAGGATTCCCATCTATCGTTATGCCAGAATATCCATCAGTAGATGCGAACCTGAGAACATCACAGAACGATGCCAGATACCTCCTGTTAGCTTCAACCATTTTCTGCGGTGAATAAGCGGCATTGAAGACCGTACCAGACTCAGAACCTGTTACGGCTATATCCCTTACTATCTCATATCGTGATCCAGTATCGTCCGTGACATGTACACAGTTCACAACGAATACCTGCTGGTCACTTCCGGTTGAGGTACCTTCCTCACCGCCCTTGTTGATTAGTTCTTCGAACCCATAGCTGTCGGCACGGTATGGAGACAACAGTGTGAGAGTCTTGTCAGATAATGTAATACCTGTACTGTAAGAGACACTGAAATTGAACTCGGTCTTTCCGTTGTTTCCAAGGTCATAATCCTGCCTGTCATAACCGATCCTTACAGAAGAATATATCCTTGAATCGGATACAGAATAACTGAATCCTGACATTCTGGATACTTTCCTGATTCCCGACATAGTGTACATCATGTCTCTGTGCATGAACCTGACAACATCATGTACCTCGCCGGATTCCGAAGTACGTTCGACTATCTCATATACGTATCCGAATACAGCCTCCATGAACTCACAGAATTTGCTGAAAGACGAATAGATTCTTGCGTCACCGACACTTCTTGCACTTTCTGCAGCTACTAGACAACAGTTTACAAGGCGCTGGTTCTTCTCTTCAACTACATTACCGTCAACACCTATATCAAGTATGTAATTATAATCTATCTCCGATTCGACCTTACTTCCGTTAACAGACAACAGAAGCCTGTCCAACAATGACTGAGGTCTGACTACCTGTATATTTACAGGATCAGTACGTTCTCTCCAGACCAACCTTCCAGTACAATTGTTACGGATTATGAAATCATGTGCAAAATTACCCATATCACGATGCCCGTGAAGCCATATACCATATTGTAACCTGTCACCCTCTTCGAGCTGTCCGGACCACCGTATATTACCGCAATATGTATTTTCATTCATATCCAGCAGATCCTGGTATGTACATGTAAGCAGATGGACGACATCATATTTGTCTATCCTAGCAAGGAAATGAGATTTCGTCCTATGGTCAGATGTTTCTTCCCACGGTTCATCGACAGAGAAACCGCTGAAATCAACTTCGATATAATTACTCTTTACACATTCCAGAAAATACGAATCGGTACAGCTGTCTACCGGAAATCCAAGACCACAGTCCTCTCCACCGGTAACCATGTACTCGTTCTGGTCAAGTATCAGGAATGAATCGTTGCTGAACTCATCCGAAAGCGTATAACATACACCAGGTATCCAATACCAATCCTTCGTTGATGTCTCCTTCACCATATATGGTTTACCGTCAACTGAACTTCCAATGACCTGATACTCCGCATCGTTCTCTATCTCAATCCCATCGTAGAGTAAATAATCTTTTTCGCAAATCTCTGATACAGGATACTCATATTCGATTGTCTTTTTTGCCTTTATCTTCGCAGCCAACGAATTGTCTATACAACCTATACTTGCCTCACGTGAATCATAACTGAACGTCGAAAAGTCAAGCGGGCACTCGAATACCGGTTCGTAGGTCCAGTCGTCATTTATGTGCTCCATTATGAAGATACCTGTAGAATCCAGCCTTTTCTCCCTGTAATATTCAATCAGTCTTTCACGTGCTTCTGAGACGAATTTTATCGTAGAGCCCAATTTCCTTACTACACCTCCAAGCCCTGTACGTGTATACGACAACTTAATATCGTCGATGTTTGAAATCATCGATGACACTTCAATACGGTTACCTTCTTCAGAATTGTACGAATCCAATATGATATAATACTTACAGAGCATGCACGAATATAAATAAAAAGCCAACCGGTTTACCGGTTGGCAGAAATCTCCAGATAACACAGGAATACAAATACCAATGTTACAGTAAGTTATACTATACATGATTATCTCAACATATCCGTTCCACAGATAATGACATCTCCGCAAATATAATCACCTGGAAACAATGCACATCTATCCAATGCTATCAGTGTAGCATTAATATTCAGTTGACACATAAACTTTCCTTCTTCGTTTATAATCATTATCCTTCCGTCACGCAAATCAACGATCTCTATACGTCCACCTACAGCGTTCTGGCATTCCAATAACGAGAAATCAGTACCATTTGCAGGAGAAATCACAGTAAATTCCCCTGAAGTCGCAAGAATATATGCATTCATATCAATATACCATTATAAGATTCTCAACCTTGAAACATCTCATTTCCCCCTTTTCTGCATCGAAGTAGGAGAATGTCTTGTATGACGGTTTCGTTGACCTTTTCCCGTTCATCGTGACTCCTGAAGGAAGGTTCATCAATGTCCCTTCCGCATGACGTACAGAGCCGTCAACTTTCTTGTACGCGAACCTGACTATCCGATTTCGCATATCCTTTGCAAGACGGTATATCTGCCATGCCTTCATAAGGCATATGGAAAAACTTTCACCTGTTGACTTGTAAATCTGGTGTGCATACTTCATCACTTTTTGTCGGAAATTCTTTTTCATAGAAATGGTTTTTTATCTGTTTGACTTATTGTTTATTATTGTATTACAAAAATACAAAATATTATTGATTTAACATCTTTTTACATCTCAAAAAGATGACCACAAAACCATTTTTAACGGTTGATTTCCAACTCATTACGAATCATATTACGACCGAATGATATACGGCTTCTTACGGTACCAACGGGTATTCCAATCGCATCGGCTATCTCTTCATACGAGTAACCCTCCGAATACATTATTACGCAGTCTACGGACTTCGAAGATTTCCTGCACTTAGACACGGCACGATGTATCTCATCAAGTAGTATGCCTGCTGACGCTTCATATCCGGACACGAACAGACCGGCACGTTCGGATGATACAAACCTGACTACCATTCCACGGTTGTATACGGTTATGAACGTATTGAGGATGATGACGCTGCACCATGGTCTGAAAGGCCTTTTCCGGTCGAAATGCTCACGGTTTGAAAGCATCTTAAGTATTGCTTCACCAGCCAGGTCCTCCGCATCCATACGGTTACTGACATACCTGTATGCCTGCCCGAGTATCCAATCGTACTGTGACACGATTATACTATCCAGCGTCTCCATCACACCTTACCAGCTTCATTCCTGATTGGGACAGATGATTGTCCCGTTGTCTCTCTGCCGCATTCCTGAGTGACCTTATCAGAAAATCCGGGTCTCCGGAAAGCCTCTCAAGCATAGTGATGATGACATCACATTTAGTTTCGACCGACCGTATCCGGTCGGATATTAATAATTCGTTCTCCATAGCTAGATTATATTGTTATATCTAGCTTACTAATATGGATAACGAAAGTTCGGGCTATCTACGATTTTTCCTGGACTGTATCTCAATGTCAGCATGTCTGACCATGTTGGCGAATACCCCTGCCGATACGATATACGGATCCACACACATTCTGTAATACGAGTTTATGAAAGCAATCTCAGAATCGAAAGATTCCCTTATCTGAACCGATTCAGACTTTCCGGTGTCAGTGCTCCTGCAATCATATATCCGCTTTATCCTGAATTGTGACTCAGAATAGATTCTGTCAAGTTTGGACGGTATGTCACCGTCTGCAGGAATCCGTTCAGACATCTCTTCAAGGAATTGGCGCACGGACACATCATCACCTATACTGTATAGAGCCTTCAGAATCCGCACAAGCATCATACGCGACTTCATCTTTACCACCTCCTCATTATCATAAAGTTCAGAACGGACAGAAGACGGTGACACGATACATCTGTAACTGTATATAACATCAGCAGCGGCCGATTTAAGTTCCTGTTCACCAATCTGTTCACCATCTTCAACAAGAACAGAAAAGTTCCCTGCGGCAACCTCGATGAAATCATGCAGTGAAATTGAGCCCAACTCCTTCTTCATAATCTGTTTTTCTTAAAAAGTTCATATTGGATATCATAAGACGTCTTTCTCTGTACACGGATTACCTTAGTCAACAGTTCATTGGTCCTGTCAATCTTCTTTTCCAAATTACGGTTTCCGGTAATAATGATATTGTTTCCGCTATCATCAGGTCCTTTCCCGGAATGTATCATCTCGAAAAGAAACCTATTCATATCCGGGAACACTTCAGAACCTTCAGGAAGGTCAATGAGAGTCGGCGTATCAGGAGTAACCCATGCATGCCCATCAAGCAGGACAACTTCGCTGGTTCCGCCGTCACCTACAAGGGCTAGTCCTCCAGGATGAGGATTTCTTGTTCCTTCCCTGTATGCCGGTATAGGAGTAGCGGCTATCGTAGCCACCTGAACAGCACCCATAGTTCCGACAAGAGCAGCAAGCACAAGGTTTGGAAGAGCCTTAGCAATGGCCAATGCAGTCGCTATTCCAGCCTGTGCTATCTGTACAGACTTGTCCCACACCGCCTGCTTGTACTTCAGTCTTGCCGCCTTAGCTTCAAGCTCATCCTCTTGCCTCTGTGACCTGTCTTTAGCCTCCCTCTTCCTTGCCTCCGCTTCCTCTTCGGTTATTACACCGTTCTCGGCAAGCAGTTCGATTCGTTCTATCTCTTTGTCATACTGTTCCTGTCTTGCTTCCTGTTCGTCTTCAATATTCTGAATCTGTGACTCATACCGTGCATTAACCAGACTACCTATCTGTCCGATTGCATCAGAAGAGACCTGCAACCACTGCTGTGCATTCTGCATACGCTTCCTCTTAGATTCCTCATCTGCCTTTTCGATGCGCTCTATTGCCGCAATCTCCGCATCCGCTTCCCTATCTGCAAGTTCTTCGCGTACCTTCTGCAGCTCTTCAGACAGCTTCTTCCTCTCGTCAACAGACAGGTTCTCAACCTCAAGCTGACGTTCCAGCGCATCGATGGAAGCCTTAGCCGATTCTATACCGAAATTCTCTGTCAGAATCCCTGAACGTGAATCGAACTCCTCCTGCGTAATCTTCTTCTCAGCAAGCGCCATCTTCAGTTCTCTCAGTTCACTGTTGTACTTGGCATTCCGTATTACCTGTTCAGTTGCGGCACCCTCCGCTATACTGTCAGCCATCGATGAAGCATACTCCTCATAGATTTTCTGACGCATCTTGAGGTATTTTGTATCCACTGCTGCTATATCTGCGCCTTTCACTTCAGCTGATTTCCTTTCTTCCGAATGTTCACGTTCCAGGATTTCCAGCCTGATGTCCATCTCTTCCCTGCTTCCCTTCTCTGCCGCAGCAAGCCTGTTCTTCAGGTCGGTATCATGACGCTCTTTCTCGTATGATTCCGTATAGTCTGCAATCTCCTTCTCCATCTGTGCAGCAAGTGCGTTCCTGAGTTCAATCTCTTTTGCAGAGTTACCCTCGATTGCCGAAATTCTACGCTCGAACCCGGAACGTATGGTTTCCACTTCCTTTTCATAACCGGCTTCCATGACAGCTATACGTGCATCCTCGATTGACTGAGCAAGTTCAGTCTGTTTCTTCTTCTCCTCGTCAGTAACAACAGAAGATACCTTTTTATTAGTTGGATATTGATAACTTTGAATCAGTCCCAGCAGTTTATTATTATATGAATATGAACGTTCACCTACCAATACATCTTGCCAAGTCCTGTTTATATCATCATTTATTTTATCACGCGATCTATCAAGGCCTAAACTTTGACGCCACATACTGGCCAGCTCAAGTTCAGTATTATACTTTTTGTTAAGTTTTACAGATTCTTCAAGCTGTTCTTTCTCATTATCAATGACTCTCTTTATAACTTCTATCCTTTCTTCTTTTGCCTTTCTGAAAGCTTCCTCATCAGACATTCCCTGCTCAACATACTTCTTCCTAGCTGCATTAATCTGCTCATACTGTCCATTTATATCCTGAAGCGCATACTTCTCACCTTGTGAACGTGCTTCTGACTGCTGCCTGTTGGATAAAGATTCGACACTCTCAAATGTTCTACGTACATATGATACTATATCAGCAGTCATAGATGCGATAGAACTCTTTATTCTTGCTACCATATTTTCATAGAATCCTCCTGTAGAATCAAAGAGCAATGCCAATTCACGGGACAATTCTTTCTGTGATTCAATCATCGCCTCCTGCGCCTCTCCAAGTTTTCCGGATTCAGACTTCACTTCCGACAGATTGGTCTTTATATCCTTCAATGTCCTGATATACTGGAGCCCTGCATCCTCACCGGGACCTCCGAAAATGTCAGCCAGCGCTGTACCAACCGCTGCCGAGCTGTCAGGAAGTTCGTCAAGGCGCTGTGATACCATCTGAATGATGTCGAACGTCGTCTTCTGACCTGCCTTCAGCTGTTCCTGAACCTCATCGGCTGATATACCTATACCTTCAAGAGCATCCTTCGTAGCGTCCGTCATCTCACGGATCCGAAGATTACCTTCCTTGATGACATCGACACCCTTATCCGAATAGATTCCCTGCTTTGCGGCCTGCGCAGTGATGGCGATGAACGCTTCAGCGCTTATTCCTGCCTCCTTGAAATATGCAGGGTACTCACGGAGCGTGTCCAGAAACTCACCGTTGGCATCAGCTCCGGCAATGAAACCGTCCTTCACAAGGTCCAAAGCCTCATAGTAACCTATTCCAAACTGCTTGGTCAGAGAATTGACACCTATCATCATCTCACGGAAGTCCTTCTCATAATAGTCTGCCAATGCCTGTACCTCCGACCTGTACCGCTTCAGGTCATCTCCGGACTTCTGCGTGAACTGCTGTGTCAGTCTGGTAGCCTTTACCAGACCGTTGTTGTAGTTTACCCACCATCCGATACCTGCACCGGCTCCGGCAGCTGCACCCAGTCCGAGAATCCACCTGTTCTTGACAAGAGAGGAAATTCCTCCGATTCCTTCAGACGAAAACAGGCCCTTTAACCTTCCGATTCGTTCCAGCGATTCACCGAACTGTCCCGATACGATTCCGAGGCTGCTCATGCTGTCGTTCATCCTGTTGAGTTCCATCCAGGCATTCTTGATTTCCTCACGGTACCCTCCGACAGTCATCTTCTGCTGTGTATACCTGTCGGAGTTCTTCTTCACGTAATCCGTATTGACACCGATGGTCGAGTTCAGCTTACCGAGAGTCCTGTTATAGTCCTCGTCAGTATCCTTCAACAGCTTCACAGCTTCCCTGAGCCTCTTGTTTGCACTGTTTGCTTCGTCTATCGAATGTATCTCCTTATCCGACAGTTCAACGGCCTCACGGATGATACGCAGCCTCTCTTCTTCGGTAAGGTTCGATGACTTACCGGATGCTTTCGATTTTGTACGTTCCCGGTTAAGTGCAACCTCCACTTTTGCGGCTTTCTCCACAGCAGCCGTAGTGCTTGCGGTTGCAGATGCAAGTTCCTTAGCTTCCTTCGCACTTATCTTATCCGAAGAAGCCTTCTCCTGTATTTTACGTGAAAGCTCATCAACGACCTTGGCCTGTTTCTCCAATGCCTGTTTCAACGTATCGGAAGCGGATACTGCCTTCTGCGACTGTGTTTCATATATTGATTTCAATCTGTCAAGGTCACCCTTGACCTCAACGTCAATCTTCAGTCCCTTTAGAAGTTCTTTAGCTGCAGACTCGAAGTCCGCATGTACCTTCACAATAGTATTGTCCAGATTAATCAGATCGTTGAGGCTCTGCTCGTCAACGAAATCCTTAAGTTTTAGTTCTGGCATTACGGATAGAATTTATATTCGACAATCTTACCTTCAATCTCAGTACCTTCCTTATCGAAGGCATACGTACCGTCCGGCCGTAAATACACCACATAGTTGCACCTGTCGAGCATGGCAGCCTTCTTGGCCAACGATGCGATACGTTCATACTCCACGGACAGTTTCCTGTTCTCGCAACCGCATCCCATTTTTATTTCCAATATTTTTTATAGAAATCATACAGATAAGGCTCTAGTAACTCTATTACAATATATTCTCTTGCATCAATTCCTAATCCGAGAATATTATCACCATATTTCCTGACAATATTCTGACCATCCGAAAAACCGACAGTTTCCACCATAAGAGCGTCTCCTTTAACGGAGGCCTTGATACTTTCATGAAACGTTCCAGTTATATACAGATTGGGAACATGTGACGGTCGTGGAGGAAGATTAAGCCTTGGACTTTTAACCGGTGGAGTTATATCCTGTTTCCAGTCAATGTATCCATCAGGGTCATTTCTCCAGCGTCCTTTTGTCTGTTCAAAAAAAATATCATCGTAGTAAGTCGGTCTGAGACTGTCTGTATTGCCATCCAGGCCTGAATAAAGCTGTTCCCTTACCAAATCAGCAATCAGATACCTGTTGGACTCCATACATTCCATACAGGCATGCTCAAAACCATCCTTTATAGAATGTATCGCACGTTCAAGTCTCTCGAAATCGGCCATATATGAAAATTTAAGGCCGGACATTCCTGCCCGGCCGGTTAGTCAATCAACATCTGTCTCTTCGGGCTTCTGGCATATCCTATCGTATATGTCAGACAGTTTCTTCCTCCTGTCATCCTTTGACAGGTCCTGGTAATACAGCCCCATGCACAGTTTAAGGAATTCCGTCTTCGTCATGTCCCTAATCCTGGCTTCTACGAATGTAACACCGTCCACTATCATGATGACTTGATTACTCCAACGCATTCAATCCACTTCACATCATTCTCGAACAGAACGGAAGGATTGGCCATACCTGTAACGCTGGTTGCCGAAATCATGCCGTTCTCATAAGTGGCTGTAGAAGCTCCGGTGAGGAGTTCTGTAGCGTTCGTCGATAGAATCTGCCCGAATTCAGGAGTACGGTCATACCCACCGACAGCCTCAATAACCTTGAACTTACCGGTAGACTGTTCGACCAGATTCACTTCCGTCAGTCCCTTGATATAGCGTGACAAGTTTACACCGACCTCTACATAATCAAGATTAAGCAGATTGTCCTCTGCGTCCTTGTGACAGAAACTTACGGTCAACGATGCCTTAGCTGATGAAGTAGGATGAGGCGTAGCTGTAGGATATACCGTCGACATCGGAATACCTGCTAGTACATCCGTACCGTCATTGTAACCGTAGATGACATTCTTGTCGAAATAATAGGCATCCCACTCCTTGTTGGCTGTACGGAGCAGGGATGCATTCAGCATCTCGTCGAATACGTTCAACGTGAACGTATCTGTACGCGCATTCATACCGTTATACATGTTCGCACCGTAACCTTCCGCACTAACCTGGGGTTCACCTCCGTTCTTGGAATATTCCGTAAACGTTACGATAGGATATATGCGGTCTGGCCTGTCCGCATGACAGGCTTCCATAAGCGTGTCCACCGTAATGTCGGCAGGCAGCTTCTTACCGGGTTCCACAAGGATTGCTCCGAGAATCTTGTCCCAGTTGATACGGCATGCCGAACCTCCCGTGTTCAGCTGTGCCGACGTGCAGTTCCTGATTTTTCTCATGGTCTACAATAATCGTTTCTTATTTTCAGTTCCATCGAGCGTATTACTATGGCATCTATAGGCTCGCTCACTTCCTGTCCGTCATCCGTAAAGGCTCCGTACCTGCCATAGCTGTAGTTCTCCGAATATCTGTGAGGAATTCTACCGTCATATTCGATGTCGAAATATCCACTGTCTTGCAATGCTTCAAGAATCCTTCTGTAAATCGGTCTGAGCACTCTGATGAAGGAATATTCAAGACGTTCCTCATTATTCCATTCCTTCGTCGTTGAACAGGCTATCACAATGCTCAATGACACCTTCGAGAAGTAACCGCTGCTGACACCACGGTCCTCCTGTACAGGAGTGAACAGAGCGACAAGAGGAAGTTTTGTGTCCGATGAGTGGACTGACTTGCTGTATATGTCAAGCTGCTCCTTCACATATCTGGAATTTCCGAAAATATATGAGACGTGTGGCTGTGATTCTTCATTGAACACACCTGTAGTCATATCGAACAGCTTTATCGACAGACCTTTCCTGGATTCCTCGACAATATCTCCGAAAATCTCCACAATCCCTTTCATAGGTCAAAAGCATTTATCTTCTCCAACATGTTCCTGTCCACCGACACATCCACAGGACATTCCCCTTTCATACACCGGTCCACGAACCTACGGTTACCTTCGACCATGCGGTTCCATGTCTTCACCTGCAGAGACAACGGAGACAGATATTCGTTCGCACATTTCAGGCGTACAGTACCAGTTGCTGTAACCTGGTCATTCGCATATCTGAGGATATGGAAGAATACATAATCCGCAAACTGTTCACGGAGCATATCACATACAATCCCGTATCTGGAGTCCTTATCCGACACATCGTCTGAAATCTGAAGATAGTCCTCTATATGCACAGCTTCATCCTCTCCTACCATCTTACGGAGGAATCCCGGCTGGAGGTCGGCCACATATTTTTCTATGGTCGAGTTGACCACTTGAGAGTCCGGCTTCGGATTCTTCGACATGGATGCATTCTGAATGCTCCTGGGTCCGGAAGTGAAATATGATATGTCTATCAACATAACGCGTTATTTTTTCTTTGTCCTTTTCTTCTCCTCCTGCTCCATGGAATCTTCATCCTGAACTTCGTCGGATTCCGTTTCACCCGTATCGGATGTATCCGGAACCTTCGTGTCATCAGCATGAACGTACTTGTCATCGGAAGATGCACCTTCACTATACTTGTCATCCACATCCGCAACAGGCTTTTCCAGTTCTGAGATACGTAGTTTCATGTTCTCCAGGTCCGATTCCAGTTCTGAGATACGAGCTTCCCTTGAACGCAAATCATTTTCAAGAAGTGAACATCTTTCATTGACCGAGTTCCAGTCCGACACATTCACCGTTATCGACCCGTCTTCGGAAATGACAGCGTCCAGCTGCCCCCTACCGATACGTATCCTCTGTTCCTTGACCAAAGCCTTGATGACCTTTTCATCGCCCTTGAAAACCACATCCATAATTCCATTATTTAGTGATTGCGGTCTTCAACGATTCCAGATTACCGTAAGCGAATGCCCAAGGCATGTATACCGGGAAGATTACCTCTTCCTGCGCGATAAGCACGATTTCGTTACACAGCTTCGTATCCACATCTTCTGCCCACTCAAGAGTGAGGGAAGTATAGTCAACCAGATTGGCGGCCATGTTGAAGTCACCGATAAGATACTTGCCGGGGAGTATATTCACAGTCTCGATAATCGGTCGTCCTGCGATATACTTCACACCGTTCCTTGTCTCGACAATGCCAAGATTCCGTCCGGTGGTGTCCTTCTCGCTTTCCATCGCATTCACAGTAATCGGATTAAGGGCGATAGCGTTCGGGGTATACTGCGCGTATGTCATCACAGCGAATCCGGTCTTGACGACATCAAGAGAATTTGGTTCCTCGATGGACTTGAAGGCTCCGTTGCTTACTTTGAATGTCATGCTTGCTGTTGCAGTCTCTTCCTTATAAGCGACACCCTTCAGAAGAATCCTGCGGTCATCCATCTTGACAAGCTGGTTCGCACTGTTCAGTCCGGTCAGGACAGCAGCACCTGTAAATGTGATGGTCATTCCGTCAAGGATAAGGTCCTGAGGATTCGTGAACTCTATGACCGTATCCTTGTTCGAGTTATATCCGCTTATGGATTTCACTGAACCGGCGGTTCCACTGACAATGGAATCGCTGATGATTTCCTCTACAGGCATTACACCGGTATGATTCACTATACCTGTAAGGTTCTCACCGTTACCGTCACCGAACAGAATGTTCCAGTCTTCAGCATTGTACACGGCTTCCGGAAGCATCTTCAGGATAAACGAACGGATGAACACACGGCTCTTCAACATACGTTTTGAGATACGTAGATGTGTACCGAGCCGCTTGGTACCTGTCTGCTGTTCACGTACCTTGATGCTCGATTCCGGAAGTTTACCGTTTTCAGTGACATACCGTGCATTACGGTCAAAGTCATATACCTGTGTGAATGCGAGATTCGGGAACTTCGGATCACCCTGTAATGTCGTAATGACATCACGCATGTGGACACGCTTGTTCGATACCTGTGATACAACCCTGTTCTGCTGCTGGGTAATCAGATGGTCCCCAATGTAGTTGTCGGTCATTGAAACAATATCTTTCAAGCAGAAACCTTCGAACACTCCTGATTTACGGCAGTTTCCGGAAGCGAACTCCTTGAATTTCTCTGAATCAAGCATTTCGTTCAACTTCTCATCAAACTTGTTGATTACTTCCATGCCAATTCCTTTAGATTTCAGCTTCTCGATTGTCTCACCAAGACCTTTGACTGTTTCAATCAATGACTCGTTGTCCTTTGCAAGCTGCTTGAACTTCTCATCGTCATATCCTTTCAGCTTATCGTTGAGACCTTTCAATCTGTTTTCCATATCTTCAGGTGATATAACACCTTCCATCGCCTTGTTGATAACATCGCACATCATCTTTGCAATGTTGTTCATGAACGTAGCCTGTTCCTGTGGCAGGCCGTCAGTCTTCAGACCGAATTCTGCAACTGTAAATTTCTTCATCTTCAATTAAAATTTTAATCATTATTACTAAATACCTTATTCAGAGGACCAAAGAAAGAAGTGCTTTCGGCGGCTTTTTCCTTAACATCATCATCTTCGTGTGCTCCTTCAGTTTTACCCTGAGTGTCATCGGACGGCTCAGACTTTCCGGCGAAGACGTTTGTGCTACTACCCTGTAACAAGGCATTGCTTCTATACACTCTTGAATAACATGCCGGGCAACGGACGTATGCCATGAAATTCTGTACTGATTTTTCTGTCAGTTCCTGTCCTTCAGATTTGACAGAATCAATAAGTGCAATAACATCAGCACGTACATCCGGCTCCAGTTTGTCTATCTCCTGACCTACAATACGGTCAGTCAACCATCTTGAATACATGGCAGCATTTTCCAAAACCTGCTGGGAGAATGTTACCTCATTCTGTGAATCATAGTCGAACTGGTGACTGCAATGAGGGCATGTCACCACATTTCCGCCATTGACGGCCTTAAGCAATAGATTAAGTTCCATATCGTACTGTTTTAATCGTTCTTCCGAATAATCCGTATTCCGGAACGCTTTCCTGATGAACTCAACGGCTTCCTTAACCTGCTCATGTGTACCTGACTTGAGATTGACAAGGAATGTCTGAGGGTTACTCCCCCAACTGGTCAATGTCGAATACTCGAACATTTTCCATTCAAGAACCTTACATGGGTCCGTCTCGTCACGTTTGATTGCCTTCACTCCGATTGAGTGCTCAAGTGTCCTGCCGTTCTCAGCATACAGCTTGTAGTCGGCCAACGTATCGCGCCCAATCTGTTTCTCGAGATTAAGCTTGCCGACCATAATGAGGTTCCCCTCTTTTTCCTCGCCACTGATCGGCACACCCAACAGCTGGTCGGTACGGTGATTAAGGAACCATCTCATCCTTCCTATGTTCTCCTTCAACGTTTTGTTGAAAGAACCGGGCATAGAAATGTCGTTCTGCGAGTCTTTCACACCGATACCGTTCACTGCTACTGTAACGATACCCTTCTCATCAACATCATTCGCCTTCGTCCTGTACTGAAGGCACTTGGTCTTCTCTTCCATCTTCAACTCCACTTTTTGTGTTAAGACTTAATACTTCCTTCACTCTATTACGTTCCCTGTCCGTCATGTCGAACAGGGTCTTGTCAAATATATCTTCCTCAAACCTGCTCTCCCCAATCTGGGCTCGCCAGTCGTTTATTGTTATCAGCCCGCAACGGAACTGCTTCTCGCACCTGTCATTTACAGATGTCCTGACATCTTCCTTTTCCTTAAGGCCCTCCTGCAGGCAGTCCACATGTGAAAAGTCGCAGTCCAGGTAATATCCTGACTGCTCGAGTCCCAGGAACGATGTAAGGTCTGCGCAGAAATTCGATGCCATTGGGATTATAACAGAACTGTAGACGCTCTTCTCGGCAGAAGACTGGTTATTGAATGTAGACTGGTCCTTGCGTGGAACCAGAACTGAAGGTATACCGTATGAACCGGCAATCTGTATGGCATCCGCCAGAGTCTCCTCGAACGGCTGAAGTTCGGCTATTGAAAGGTTGGTTCGTACAAACGTCAGCGGAACTTCTGACAATCCGTATGGCAGCTTGTTCTTTTCCAGTCCGTATCTCTCATAATGGTCGTCAAGCAGTTCCTTCTTCTCTTCTTTTGTAAGGGCGGATGTCCCTGCATCGTCCTTCTTCTGGCTTACAAGGAATCCGAGTCCACCGCGCTTGACATAGATTATGTTCCTTGCTTCATACACTGCAATCAGGTTCGATATAGGTTTAACCAACGGGAAAAGACGGCTCTGCGCCTTCAGGAAGCCGCTACCTGAATGGTATGAAATGGCACCGTCACGGTCATGCCATATCTGGCTGACCGGAATTTCCATGTTGTCAACACCTCCAAATCCGAACCTGTAGCATCTTACAATTTCGTCGACTGAAGCGATTCCGAACAGCGGTATCTGCTGCCGTTGAGGTTCGACCACGACATAATCAGATGGGATTACCCAATAGTTGTCACACATTTTGTGCTTGGGTATCGATGTAGATATGGAAGTCATTGCGGCACGGAAGAACGAATTGCCAGTACACAGCTTATAGACGAAATGCTGGTATATGAGTTCCTTCCAGCTCATAAGGCAGTTCGGACGCGTGAGTATCTGGTTCATCCTCTTGTTCTCCCATACGACAGAATCATCCTTCACCTTCTTGAGCTGGAACTTTGCGCCGGAAACCCTCGATGCGATATAGTCAATAGGGAAGAACACCTCAGGCACGTTTCTGAACAGTTCCATGAAATTGTGGCCGCACACCATCGGAGAAGCGAATAGGTCATTGAACGTCCATCTACCAAGGGAAACGTCGACAGTTCCTGAGGCGTTCGCAGGAATATCCACCCTTGAAGGTACGCTGTCAATCTTCAGTCCGACAGATTCCGGCAGACTCTTTGTATTGAATAGTTCTGAAAACATCTGATGTCTTTTGAACAAAAATAAGATTTTACCAGGTCAGAAATCCAAACAGTCAAAATCTCTATCTGAGCAAAATATACAAACTATTAAATATCAGCTGTTTGTAACAAAACATGATTACTGCATCCTGATTGCCATGTATGCAAATCCGCTGATAACGGCGCTAGGTCCGTACTCTTCCGAATCCTTGCTATAGTCAAGAACACTTGTGACGAACAAATGATATTCACCGCCTTCATTCATCTTAACTGGCGAAAACAGGAAATGCGTGCGTACATAATCCGATGTCGCCGATATTCTCTCACGGATATCGGCATATTCCTTCCTGATGCTTACCTGCGGAATGAATTCTCGAAGTTCCCTGGCCATCTGGTAGAACGACCTTCCGGATTCCACGACACAGGGCTGTCCGTATGATACGATAGCATCCTTCATTTCAGATATGGAGTCCGTATCCCTCCATATGAGGTCAGTTATGTGCCATCTATCTCCTATTCGCATTCCTGCAACCAGACAGAACCTACCGTTTACTGACGGCATTACATATACCATACCATCAGAATACACATATTCAGATTCCGGATTGAAGAAGTTGAGGCCGGTACCTGTATAAATGCTCCTCTTGCGTCTGTTTGCGAATGATACGTATTCCTCATAGCACAGGTCATGCACGATATACCGCATAATATCAGAAAGGTGTCCGTGTTCCTCATAGCTCTGACCTGTAGCCTTATCCTTGATTCTTGTCTTCAGCATTCCTCCGTTCACATCCTTCTGTACTGACATGTAATCCTCAATGGAGTTCCTGCATCCTTCGTCCACAGATACCGATATGCCTTCGATCTGCCCGTCAAACACAGCATTTATGAACTCTCCGGTCATTGCCACGGACGGGTTCCTCTTCGATACCATATCAACCACTTCGAAGCCATCCTTCCGGATTGTCTCGATGAACAGGTCCATCCATGAACGTTTCTCGTCATCGAACGTGTTGGCCGACTTCGTGGACGCATCACCATGTAGGAATATCCTGTCCGAATAGCGGATGCTGCGCAGATAGCGAACGGAAAGTGCCGCCGATTTCCGTACCGTGTTGTCAGGGCTTGATGCACACGTCTCATGGAACTGCCATATCCTCTTTCCTGACGATGTGTCGCACTGCCAGTATGATATGGAGATGTATGGAAGAACGTTGTTGTCCACGGTCATGTGTATGGGAAGACTACTGTCATATCCGAATGAACCAGAATGTACACCTCGGTTGAACGAACCGAAGAACTCGGAACCTGTACGGATTACACCCCACTCACCCAGAGCATATACGTTGTAATAGTCCGGGTCATGGTTACGGTCATACTCGAAATCGGCGATACACTGCTCGTCATAGAACCCGTATGTACCGTCAGGAGAACCTACTACCCAGAAATTGTTGAGATATGTAGACTGTATGATTACCATATTAGGAGACTTGTGTTCGATTTCCCCAGTACGCGGATTCATGACCTTCTTCCCCTCGTTCATCCTGACTGACTTCACACGGCACAGTTCATCCGGAATCCTGACGCCGCCGATTTCAACCTCCATGGGAACATCATGCCATGACTCCATGTCCAGCCATTCCTTCTTGATCCAGTGAAGTTCCGATATCGGATTGAACGTAGCTATTATCTGCTGGCCGATCTTTCCTCTCAGACGCTTCCTGACCTGCTTCAGGTCGATGAGGTCAAACTCCGAAAGCTCCTCCAGCAGAACACGCTTGTAGTTAGAGATACCCTTAATCTTCTCGGAATCGTCCAGACCACCGAAGTCAATCCTTGCACCGTTGGAACACCGGATGCAGTTCTGCATGAACCGGAACATCTTCGATATGCCAAGAAGATTCGCAGCTACCCTGAAATCCTCATAGATGGTGTTCCTGCAGGATGCCCCAACCTTACGCAGAACAAGACTGTTCTCTGAATCCAGAAGCGTCTGGATAAGGACAGTCTGCGCCACGCTGAACGACTTTCCTGATGAAGATCCACCGAACAGGATGATGAACCTCAAACTAACGTCATTCATGAACTTAAGAAGATAGAACCCGTTCGGGTTGAGCTTCCTATAGTTGACCAGCATATTCTGACATTTTGTAAACTACGTCCGACGGACGGTATCTCATTTCCCTTTCATTTTATCACTCTTTATAATAGTAACATAATGTCACTCTTCATCGAATCCTATCCGAAGTTCGGTTACAGGCTTACCTCCACTGGTAACTGACAGTTCCTTAGGAGCGGTCCATCCGTTCATGGATGCCAGAAGACGGGCCGCCTCGGTCTTTCCGTTGAACTCGTATGTGACCTTCCCGTTGTCATTCCGGATTGATTTCAACGCGTTCCTTGCCCTCTTGGGTATCTGGTTAGGTTTCCTGAGAATCATCCTACCGGTCTCAGGATTGACGGTATACAGGTCGATAGGGTCTGCACCTATTATGTCCATAAGCACCTTCTCGACCTTTTTCCGGTCAACCTTGGACTCTTCCGCACGCTCTTCCCTAAGCTGCTGAACCCTTGCTGCAACCTTTGTACTTGCCAGGAGCCTGCTTGCGTTGCTCCAGATCGTCTCGTTCTTCATGTTTGAACAGTCGTATGCCATCCTGTACGCTTCACTTGCATTGCCGTCGCAGTCCAGGTAATACATGCAGAACCGTTCCTGTTTCTCTGTAAGTTTCATAAGCTATCTGTTGTTTATACCTATCATAGGAGGCAAGCATAGTGCTGCCTGTCGTTATTATGTCATCATAGAATATCACATTCGGCTCACGTATCGGTCTGAGCAGGAAGAACTCAGGGTTAATCCTGTCCTTGTCCGTACACTGTATGGCATTCTCATAGAATCTTATTTTCACCCCCGCGGCGATTTTACGGCAGACCTCTGTGGCCAGGTGGTATCCGTCGGCATGTCTGCGCCTCGGTGCTGTAACGATGCACCAGTCTCCGTCCGGCCGTACCACCTGTGATATGAACCTCACGGCAGCCTCGGAAAACGCGCATGCGGCGGACTGCGACATCTTCAGTTCCTCGAAAGTGACACCTACTTTCGTTGTCCTGAACATGGACACGTAGAACAGGTCCCCTTTCCGGTGAAGCGAGTATCTCTCCTTCATGTCACACCTGAGAGTTCTGCGTCTCCAACCTCCAGGATCCCTGTCCCATTCGTCCATTCTTATTATCCTAACCATTGAACACTTTCCTTATCCCGGTCTCGACCGGTGTATAGCTCAAAGGTACAGAAAAAACCTCAGTGTCCACCGTCTGTACAGGATTGTCCATGCATCGCCTGTTAGGAACATACTGAACGTCAACATTTTTATATTTCCTTACAGTTTCAGTGAATGACTTCACGGTACACGGTGTAGGATTCACCGCATTGATTAGCCTGTTGTTGCAGAACGCTGCATACATCAGGCATTCGACTATATCATCAATCCATGTGAACGACCTTATGTTCATCCCGTTGTTGTATATGGTCACATGGTCAAGGTTCATTAGGTTCCAGAGAAGAGTCCCTTCACGAGGGTCTGGACCATACACATTATGAAGACGTACTCCGGTCGAATATGGGCAATATACGGACGCGAACTGTTCGTTGAATGCCTTGCTCATACCGTACATGGATGTCGTGTTCTCCCCCATTGCGGTTGACGAGCTGGCATACACCAGCTTAACACCTGATTCCCTGCATGCCTTCGCCACTTCCATGAACGTATCGATGTTGTCCTTGCGTATCTGCACCAGGTCGTTGTTGAAAACGCTGGTCTGCGCTGCAAGGTGATATACAACATCTGCACCTTCCATGTAACGTCCGATATCGGATGCTTCAATCCCGCACTTGCGGTCTATACCTACCACTTCAACACCACTTTCTTCAAGTTTCCTGCAGAGGGCCTTCCCTATGAATCCCATGCTGCCTGTTACAATCGATTTCATCATCTCTCTTTAATTCTTTGGATAGTTTTCTTTCTGTAATCTGAGGACCTGCATATCTTGCATCTGCTCTCACGCAGGATATACACCTTCCCCTTGTAGTTTACGTGTCTGATGTAGAACTTCGTCTCAGGAAGCCACTCGCCGCATGACGAGCATCTTCTCATGACGCGTCCACCTTCGTTCCTTACGTTCTTTCTCACGTGTGTCTTGATAAGAGTACACCCGTAACACATGCTGTCCGTATCACGTATTCTCCGGCACATGTATACCGAACGGAGACCGCATCGGGCCATCCTCCTGCAGTCAGACCTTGGTTCCGGCCTTACCATCACTTCTCGATGTTAAGTTCGTACTCGTATCTTTTAATACGTCTGTATGACACAACAGTTACAGGTCCGTTCCCGTCAGCGTCTGATATGGCCTTCTCCATGACCGATACAGGTACTCTGTCCGGAAATTTAAGATACACTCTCCCGTATGCTCCGTTCCGCACGAACGTGACGAAATAGAATCTCGTCCTGTTTTCCTGGAAACTCAAGTATGCAATCACAACCCCGGCCATGGATGAAACTGCCGCAACCGTCCATGGTTCTGACAATTCCACTGCACACGCAATGAGTGCAGCGGCAAGTACCGTTACCGATACCCTCACCGCAATCCTGATGCGGTGCCTTACTGTAGCATTCTTCATCTCAGTAAAATTTTGGTTTATAATTCGGTCTCATTTGATTTGTTCGTCTTTTCCAGTTTTTCAATTACTCTGTCGAACTTTTTGGAGTATTTGTTCTGCCACTTCCTATACCCCCTACCGTATTCGCCAAGGCCGTAAACAAGAAACCCTGACACAATAAGGATTAATGCTACTGCCCTATGCCATCCAGGAAATGAAATCCTGAAAGGGTCGGTAGTTATTGTCACATTTGCCACAAATAGCAGATTCACTATTACAATGATTATTAATATTGCAGTTTTCATTTCTTTTCCTCCTTTCTTTCCAATTCATTAATTTTCCTTTTATATACTGAAACAGTTTCCTCCCAATCTTTATCAGCAAGCAAATAACCAACTCTTACCGCGGACTGCGCACCATATAGGTAAGCCCTACATAAGGCTTCTTCCATCCATTCCTGGAAATGATTGAAATCTTTACATGGATAAATAATTCCTTTGCACTCCATCATTCTCTTAGCGAAATCACGGGCATCCTTCTGATAACCGGCATCATTCATCACGTTTGGTAGTTCTTTTGGCATCATATTCAGTCCTCCAAAAAAGGTATCAAATCATCGAAGTATGCCCATTTGTAAACACTTTCAAATTGTTCATACCAAATAGTATTGTCTCTCTTATGATAATATCCGCTTCCATAGGAACCGTCTTTAAGGATATAGAGACATAATCTTCGTTCCTGCGGTGTCTCTTTGGCATCGTGCCACGAAGCGTTTACTCTCCAATTTGCTCCTTCAATAAAAGCCGGAATAGTAAGTTTATCAATACAGACCTGTATATCAGTCTCCTTTTTCCACTCATTGTCGCAATACAATTCGGCTGCTTTTCTGACTTCAGCGTATGTCATAATCAGTCCTCCAAATTATAATTCCAAAAACTAAGTTTCCCTTTCACATTCATAATCGGCTTGCTAAACAGAACAGCATCCTTCAGCACCCAGTTCCAGACTCCTTTCTCTGCCCAGACAGACGGATGGTTCTGTACGCAGTCAGCTATTACTACGCTGCCGATGATGGCACCTTTGGGAAATCCGTCATATGTACAGTTAAAAATCAAAGATTGTGATGACTTTCTGATTATATCATATTGATTAAAGCTGTATCTAAACACAGGTTTGCTTGATGAAGCATGAATAAGTACCCTCTGACCTAAGTATTTCTTAGGGCAGCTCCAAGTTCTGTTTTCGATGTCTTTGATACCGTGAGCGATTAGGCTCGCCCACGGCTGTTTGATAGATATGGCTTTCATGATTTAATTCTCCCTCTTGATTATTTCATAATACATATCTGCCATGAGAGACAACGCTCGTGAATTGAAGTCGTGTACTTATGCTTTCTCGTAGTCTCCTTTGTTGTCAGCTTCTCGCATCTTTGAAATCTCTTCGTCTGCCATCCTTTGTATTTTTCTGTGCATCCTTAATGCTGCATATCTCATCAGATCGTCATACTCTTCCTTTGGTATTGTATTTATTGCTCGCCTCATACTTTAATCCTCCAATCTTTTACTAAATGGTTTTGCTTGTTTGAAATTAGAGCAGGCTATAGACTTATTAGAAGTCATGTAAATAGATTTACTTCCTTTATTGCAATATGCTGTTTTATGACATACCTTACTACGGAGTTTATAATATTCTTCACAATCAACACATCTTTTCATTCTTGTATCTCCTTTCTGTTACATCTTTTGATTCTGTGAATACCTACAATTCTACCAAACTTCATACCTGTCTGATGATTTTTCGAGTAAGTACAGAAGTATTCTTTCACTCCTTTTAGTTCTTTTATATAGAACCACTTACAACCGTGGCATTCAAATGGTTTCATAACCATTCCTCCATTAATTCCGGATTGTCGTAAATGTTTCCGATAACTTCGATTTTATCCCAATATTCACCTAGCCATTCCCCTAAAGGTTTTGTTCCTTCTTTAATATCACCTTTCATCATCAAACACCATGCTCCTAACTCTTCATTCCAAGTTACCTTGAACAGATATTTATCAAGGGTTGTTGTAATCTGCATGATGTCGTCTTCATATATTTCTTTCTCATTCTTATCCTGAAGTCCGGTGAACTGGCAGATGGTTCCTTGCTTTGTAAAAACAGGTCTATCGCTATAAAAGACTATATGATGACCATCTAAATCAACTTCATCAAATCCGATTATATGGCTTTCGTTACAGACCTTTACAGGTGATCCATAAACCCACTCATTTGTTACAGAGGATTTCCCTCTGAATTTTATTTCTCTGCTCATATTCATTTCTCCTTTCCACCTATCCCAGCAGCCACCACATGACTGCCAGGAACAGGTAATACAATTTCGTTTTCATTGATTATTCATATCGTTGTTATATTATCAAAATCACTCCCATACATGATGTATGCCCCACGCCTCCGAAGCTCTGCAACCAACTGCTCATTGGTGTATGGTACCAGCTTACCGGCACGCCGTATCAGCTTCTGCCGTTCTGCCGTATGCCGACTTTCACATAACCGGCACCTGCTGGTGTAATGGGTACCGGATTTGGTCTCATAGGCACGGAACTTGCTTTCCGGCAGGTTCCGTCCACACTCAATACATTCCTTCATGAAGCTGCCCTCCTTATCAGTCCCATATTACGATTAACTAGATTGATTATCCTGTCATGATAGTCGCTTGTCCCATTGCAAACCGCACGGCTTTGCACGATCTTGAAAGTCTGCAAGGAAACCTCTATTGTCTCCAGACGCTTCCCATCCTTTTGCGCTGTAAGGATTATGCAGTCCTTACGTTTGTAATATCCATTTTGATATACGCAATGGTGCATTGCCTTTCCTTCCTGGTAGAACTGCGTCACACTCTCTAGCGGACGGATAACAATATCTTCATCCTTGATTTCCATTCCCAGGAAAGGCTGGATCCTTCTGATGAAAGACAGAATATCCTGTTTCATTCTGGACATTCGTTCAATCCGCCTCTTCCGTTCCTCTTCAGCCCAAATCTTTGCTTCGATCTTTCTCTTCCGTTCCAGTAGCTTATCATGAGCCTTTTTAAGATTCTTCGGACAAACGTAATAAGCGTTATGGGTGTCCAGGCGGAAATAGTCCAGCATTTCCAGGTAATCATGATACATGGAACCATCCTTGATGATGTACCCGTTACGGTTACAGATATTTATCGCCCATGGATGGGAAAGACCTCCACGGTGCATATAGAAGTCCAACATGCTGTACTGCTTGGTTTTCAAAAGCATTTCCGCATACTTGCTTTCTCCAAGAAGCGCACGTATCATTATGGCCGGAGTGACACCGTGGAACGAAGTGCGAAGACCGTTCCTGCGGAGTATAGGGAGCAGCTTTACTTTCGGATATACATAACCGTCTATGTCATAAGAATGGGAACAGTAGATGCTTCCGTCCTTCTTGATACTCATATCTGTAGTATGAAGCCATCCTCTATACCCCATATTCATGGCTTTGGCAATAATAGTCTCCTTGTTGTCAGCAGTTATCCACTGCTGGCATACTTCGTCGATGAAATAATGGGGTTCATTATCTTTCCTTACATACTTGGCCGTGTAGAAGTGACGGAGAACTTGAAAATCTCCTGATGTAGTGACTACTGTCAGATAGCTTGCTGAATCGTCCTTTGTCTTATCGCTTACCTTCACTTCCAGTTTTTCGCCGCAATAGGGGCACCGTATATACCCGTCCTTCTGTCCGGTAGTGTCTACCCACATTTTTCCGCATTCGCTACACCACATTTCATCCTTACAGCGGAAAGCGTTGTGTGGAAAACAATGCCTCTTTCCCCATCGTATCTGGGCTTCTGTTATCGCTGGCAGCTTACTACTGAGTTCAACTACCAACCTTTCACGCTTTGTCCTTGGTTTCATAGAAGTTCGAATATGTTTTCGATATGTTCAGGGACTACATCCTTCTTAACAGACTTCACCGGTTCTACGGTTTGGCTATTATCGGAAGTAACAATTACACTTGCATCAGACGTTGGATTCACAGGCTGAATATCATCCTCATCAAAAAAGTGTACGGCCATTCCGAACACTTCTTCATCCATGATTGCGACACACCGTGCCCCCTTCTTTCTTGCTTCTTCGATGATATAATCGCAGCATTGTTCAACCGTCTTTTCAGATGATTTGTACTTTTCGCAGAACAACTTGTCATCTTCAGACCTTTTTTCCAGGTATTCTCTTATAACCTTTACGAATTCCTTGTTCACTTTTTCCATAACTGTATTTTTTTGTTTGACTTCAAATAAAAAGGCCACGGAAGACCGTGGCCGTAACTATGGTACAAGATCGTCGAAAAACCCCGGTATACGGGGATTCAACGCCTCGAACTCTTCACGGAAGAACTGTTCTTTAGTCCTTCCCATCTTCTTTCCCTTGCGGGTGTGCACATCGAACGTGTAGGGAGGTATTGGTATCGGATTACTCCTGACGTCATCAATCCATTTTTCCGCATCTATCAGATTCCTGTCATAGATAAAGTTCTGGAGATGGTCTGCGTCACGGTTTTTCCTGCAATGGCACAACAGGATTACAGCCTTGCTGACGAATATCCTGCCCTTCGGCCTGTCAGCTCCTCTGTTAACCAGTTCGTGACCCTGCCACAACGCTTCCACCTCATGCGTCACAAGACCGTAACAGTCCTCTGCACTGATGGTATACAGGCGTTTCCACACATAATCACGGTAACCGCTCTCCCACAGTTCAATGGCAAAATACCCGGCTACAGCCGCATCGCACCGTCTTACCGCCTTCTGCATCGCAGATGAGACATCGAAAAAACTGTATCCTCTTACTGTCTTCAATTCCATAACTGTTTGGTTATTTTTGTTTTACTTCCATAAAGATAGTGAAATTCAGCGATTTACACAATCATATATTACTGATTTTCAACGTCTTTTTCAGAACCTGAACTTGACTGCGATATTGTACTGTACCATCTGCTTGGTAGTACCTTTACCGTTGTTTGTCGGTCCCTTGATATTGACAGATTCACCGAAATTCTTCCTGATGAACAGTATGGACTTCCGTTCCTCCTCCTGGTTCCTGATTGCTGCAAGCCCTCCGGAGTTTACGAACGTAGACTTCTGCTCGAAGTTATAACGAAGGTCCGTAAGAATCCTCCTTTCCTTGAACTTGACATAGCATGAAATCCAGAAGTCCTCCTTCAGCCTGAGCTCCTCGTTCCACCAGATGTTACTGTTGTACCTGACACCGTAGGAACAGCCTGTTATCATCTTTGAGAGCGAAAGGAACGCGGTCTCCTCGTACATGACGGGAGTCACCTTCGACGTGAACCCGAACAGATGTACATCCATCATCTCAGCCATCTCGTACAGCGACTGGATGATATGTGTTATCCTGTCCTTGTCCTTTATCCTTGCTGACTCACCCTTTTCGACATATATTGACTTGCAGGCATGCACGTCGTCATCAAGCATGAACAGGTCACCGAAATGCCTTGCCATCCAGTTACGTTTAGGGATGAGACCGATGACATCATCCGGATGGGTTACAATCTCACAGTCGGGGTTGTATTCACTGTACAGTTCCGCCTGGCTCTCGGCCACGCAGATTATCGGGTCGTTCACCAGCTTCTTGGCGAACACCCTGTCGTGCCGCTTATGGCTTGGGATTACAATTCTGCAGGGCATGGCGGACATCCTTTATATCGACTACATTACTCTTGCTTATCTTGCCGGTCTTGTAGCTCTTCATGTGCTGCATGTCGAGCACTTCCCTCAGCCAGTTGCTGTCCACCTCACTCGAAGATATGATGATGAACAGTTCGTGCTTCTCGTCATACTTCGGTACAAGGGGATAGACGGCAGTCTCATCGGTAATCGACTCGAACCTCTCACGGAACGCGTCCTTCTTCTTATCCGGAGCGAATTCCACGCCCCAGTCCTGAAGCTCGGACTGGTCCCACTCGTTCTTCATCACGTCCATGTCGTTCTCGCCGAAGCTCACGTTGTCCTTTGCGGAATACTCACGCAGCTTTCTGGCAGGAGTACCTTCCGGAAGCACCTTACATGGAAGTTCCTCATATCCGAGTTCACGGCACGCACGCATACGCAGGTTCCCGCAAACGACAACATACCTTCCTTCGTGCGGATACACGATAAGTTCACGCAGTTCCAGCATTTCCGGTGAATCGGATATGCTCTTCTTCATCGCCTCATAGCGGTAGTCACGGAAGAATCTTGGATTCTTCGGAAGCCCGTCAATCTGTCCCTTGTTGAAGTCCAGAAGCCCGACGGGAATGTTCTTGAATACAAATTCCATAGCCAACCATTATTAAATTCAACATCACATAATCAACAACACTATAACAGTCAGCAACAACCTATCCACGATTCCTGTTGTACTCCACCTTGTCCTTAATCAGCTGCTCTATGTTCTTACATCCTATTGATTTCAGGTAAGTGAGAGTGGCAATGATAACGTCTGCCGCTTCCTCTTCCCTTGCACTGTACTGCGGAATGTGGACGCTCCGTTCATGCTTCCCGGCTTCGAACAGTTCACGCCATTCTGCGGATATGCCGATGCACAGCCCCTTATGTGAGCTGTGTACGGTAATCTTCTTCCTTTCCAGGGCTATCTTGCGGCATTCTTCAGCAATCCTGTTCAATGTTATCATATGGTTATTGTCAGACATATCATTTAAAAAAAGGGAGCATCATGCGCCCTCAAGTTCTTTAATACGTTCGTTCAGTTTCTTGAAATCCCTATTGTAGGATTTGGATATTCTAGCGTTAATCGCATTGAACTCTTCCGGAAACATCTCCTTTACAAGTTCCATCTGAAGCCTGTATACTACAGGATACCTGTTCTGACCGAATCTCTGGACTATGAATTCACGGTACCATGATTTCCTGTCCTCCGGATGAGTTCGGACATACTCAACGAAATCCTCCCTAGTCGAGAACTTGTCTATTCCCAACGAGGAAAGGTATTCGTTGTCTAACATCAGCAGAAGCAAGGCATCAAATACGGTCTGCTCGATCTGTGTGATTTCGCTTCCGATTTTCCTGTATGAATTTCCCTTGAGCATAATCTCATTCAGCCCCTTGAAAACCTTTTCCCTGGTATCTTCCTTGATTCCTTTCAGCTTCTTCTGAAGCTTGTCAAGTTCCTTTTCCTTCTGGTCAACGCCGGTCTTTATCTGTGTAGATGAGGATTTCCTTACATAATAGAATGCTATTCCATATCTGAACCCTGAACTGGAGTCGATGGATATGCATCGGTAAACCTCGTTCCTCTCGAGCATCGATGCGATTCTACTGTCATCTTCCGCATAATGGCACCTTCCGTTGAACACACTTGCATCAACGACCGCTATCCTGTTTTCAGACAGCTTATGTAGAATGTCAGAATATGCTTTCTTCCTGTCATCTGTCCACCATGACTGTTCACCTTCGGAAATGACGACTGTCTGTCCGAACTCAAGCGGTTCACCGATATGGACAATACACTTTTCTTTCAATATTCTGGAAACTACATAGGCATTCTGCTTCCTGTTCATGCAGGATATATCAGTACATTTAGGATTGTCACCCTTCATTTCCCAGAACAGGCAGGAATAATTCGACGTGTTCTTCTCGCACTTCGAACATGGTACGAAACCTTCAATGGAATCCTCGCCGTCCTTGTAGAACTGGGCTGATGTCAAGATTCCGAACCGGTTGTCAATGTAACTCCTGACATCATTCACTGTAAGTTCCTTTCCCTTGTAGGTGTCAGCGAACTTCTCCTGTACCTCCTTGTCCAGCTTTGCTACCATGAGGGCGCCTGACAACGGTATCAATCCGTCCCTTATCATGTCATGTATTTTAGGTACCAGGCTTCCAAGTTTTATACGGTCCTGTATGAAACGGACAGTCTTACCGAACTTGGCAGATATGTCCTCGACCTTCTGTCCCTTCTCGACAAGCAGAGAAAACGCTACCCCCTCTTCCACAGGGTCAACGTCCTGCCTGCTCAGGTTCTCCGTTATGCTTGCCTCGAACGCCTCCTCATCAGTCAGATTCTTTACGATGCATGGAATAGATCCGTATTTCCCTGGATTCTTTTCACGTAACATCCGGAAGGCACGGAACCGCCTCTCTCCGCATACAATCTCGTACCGTGTGATTCCGATTACTTCCAGCGTATCCTCATCCAGTACCGCATCATCCTTAGGACGGACCGTTATCGGCTGCAGAAGCCCCTGCCTTGCGATATTTTCAGAAAGTTCGACAATGGAACACTCATCGAACGTCTTTCTCGGATTGTCTGGTGACGGCATGATTTCAGACATGCATATCATCCTTACCTCAATTCCTTTATTTTCCATATTTGTTTGACTTTTAGTTTATTAACTACTATAAAGATAGTGATTTACAACAAGTTATACAAACCGATTCTTCGCCATTTTGTCGCCTTTTACAGTTCACAGATAATGGAAAAGTAGTGTCTCTGGGCTGTTTTCATGAATGCATCAATATGCTCTTCGCTTACACTCACCCAGCAGTGTCCGTTCAATGTGAGATGCAGGTCGTTCCATCCGAAATGGCTGCATATATAGCCGTAACGGTTCATCCCCTTACTGTTCCATTTTATCTCGAACCTTCTCATTCCTATAGAATTTTTCAAGTTCCTTTGCCTTCTTCTGAAGGCTCTTTCGCTTCATGAACTCCATTACCTCGTCTGAACGCCTGAGGGCTTCAGCAGCTTCCTTGTCTCCCGCTTTTGCCATCTCAATTATGGATTTCCTGTACTCCTCATAGACCATTCCGGATGAAGCCTCCGATTCAATCGTACCTTTATGCTCGCTGTAAGAAATCCTGTCGGCCTCAGTGCACCTCTCCACATTGTACCGGCGGAGCCATCCCATGATTACCGAACCGTCGATACGGTTGTATATCTCACCGTACCTTCCCTTCATGGCATTCTTGAAACAAAGCTTCAGGTCTGCAACCGTGAAATACGGGTATTCTTCGATTATCAGTTCTGTTGTCACCGCAATCTGCATTTCTGTCATCGGTTTCGTCACGTTGAAGAACTCGGAACATTCCGCAACAAGATAACCGGCCATCGCCCTCGTGAATGTAACCCCATACCTTGCGACCACAACCGCGACGCTTGGCTCGTTTCCCATGAACACGTCATGGAATGTCTTTGGATTCAGCACCGCGAAGTATTGCTCCGGCGAGTTCCTTAACGCGGCCAGCTGCCGTTCCTCTTCCTGCACTTTCAGTTCTGTTTTCATAATTTCCCTCCAAAATCTTTAGAAAATTCGTCGGCCGGAATATCCAGTCGAAGTCACATCTCCAGTTCCTGTCGTTGTTCCCGAGCAGGAAAGGAGACCTGAGTACGTTTTCGAACACCTTCATGATAGAAGATTTCCCGTTCTCTGAAGCCCTGGCCTTCACAGCCTTCTTCCTGTTTTCAGTCATTGAAGACACTTTCGGAAGCTTTCCGGAAAACATCCTGTTGAACGTATCCATCAGCCTTCTGTAGTCTATCTGCGCGTCTTCATGACATTCATCAGGGGGGACTATAGGGGGTATATCTCCATTTCCATTTCCTTCTCCTATTATAAGAACGGATTGTTCCGTGAATGATACCGGATTGTTCCGTGATTGTTCAGGTATCGTTTCCTTTATGCTGTCTATCAGATTTTTAGGTATGTTCAAATCATCATGATTCGGTTTGTTGATTACTTGATGCCGGGTGAAGGTTGGCAGATATATGAATCTCTCACCTCTGTATGAAAGCAGACATATAAATCCGTTTATCACGAGCTCGTTCATCCATTTCTCAAACTGCTGAATCTGGATCTGGTCATACGGGAATATCTTTGACTTCAGCCATATGGAATCTCCTATCACGACTCCGATGTCATCCGCGAAGTTCCACATCCCTATATACAGGAGCCTTGCGTCCCTGCTGATACGCCCTATCTTCGTATCGTCCCAGAACTTGGGTTTTATCGAACGTATCCTTGCCATAGGCCTTCAACCAATTAGGACAGGAATCACCTCATACTCCACGCGTGGGTCCTTCCTGTCAACCATCTTCTCAATCTCTATCCTCGTACAGTACCGGTCGTTCCTTATCGTACCGGTCTGCTGGAGGCAGTCAAGCAGTATCTTCAGGCTGTTGTCCAGGTCAGGCCGGTTGCTCGAGAAGTACACCTTCGCCTTCAGGGCGAAATACCCCTCAACGTCACGACCACGTTCCGGACACTGAAGATAGAACGACTTCTCATATTTCGTCAACGCTTCGCTCTTGGCGAGCTTCGACTTTCCGTTTATGGTAACGATCCTGTAGCAGTTGCTCTTGCTCGGTATGTTACCTCTTATCGTATACATATCATTAGATTATTACGTTGGTCAATTGTTTACCGTTGCTCTTTATCACCCATTTCCCGTGTTCAGGCTCGGATATTACCAAGTCTTCAACCTTACCGAACCTTCTGTAGCTACCGCACAGGTCAATCACCCACCCGCGTTTCCCGGGGAACGGACGGATTACACGGCCAATCATCTGGTAGTACAGTGACAGTGACATGGTAGGCCTTGCCAGAACTATCGTGTCAAGCTCAGGATAATCAAATCCGGTGGTGAGTGTACCCACATTCGCAACCACCCTGACAGTTCCTGCCTTGAATGCATCCAATATCCTCTCCCGATCCTTCTTGGGAGTCTCGCCGCTTACCACCGCACAGTCCGGTATGGATTCCGCCAGCTTCTCGGCCTCCCTGACGAACTTGGTGAACACCAGTATGCCACGCCTACTGCTTCCGTCCTTCGGATTCATTATTCGGCTGACTATCCTTGAGAGATAGGAATAGATGTCCACCCTTGCGAACTCTGCCGAAAGGCTACTCTCGTCATATTCGTTCCCCTTCGAGTTCTTCCTGAGACGGCTCAGGTCTATCTGCGTAAGGTCGAAATATCTCAGAGCGGAAAGGAATCCACGGTCCAGAAGTTCGCGGACCTGGCAATGGTATATCACATCGTCGAACACCCTTGGACGCGTCCTCGTCAGGAATTTCAGCATGGAACCGCCCATATAGCTGTACAATCTGTACGGAGTGGCCGTGAGACCGGCAATCTTCCTCTTCCTTCTTGAGAAGAATGTCATGTACATACCTTCCGATGGATTTACAAGATGGCACTCGTCAATCAGGATATATTCGAAACGGTCGAAATCCTCCATGTGGTTGTATACGCTACCGATGGTGGCGAATGTTATACGGCTTATGTCCTTCCTCCGTACTGATGCGGAATAGCACGAACAGTCCCATATTCCGTATGACTGAAATTTTGCGAAGTTCTGTTCGAGTATCTCCTTGTTGGGCTGGAATACAAGTAGGTGGGAGTCAAGATGTGCGGCAACATCCGCTATGACAAGGCTTTTGCCGGCACCTGTCGGCAGAACCATAAGACCGTTCCTCCTGTCCCTGCTTCTGAACAGTTCCACTGCTGCATGGCTGGCAGCAAGCTGATAGTCCCTCAACTGATACTTCATATCACAATCTCCTTGTCATGTACCTTCTGATGACAGGACGCACATAAGGTGACAAGACTGTCAAGGTGCTCGAGTTCATGCCCGAGTATCGACCTTCCGTCAACCCTGTATGTCCTGTGATGTACTTCAAGCGGATATCGTGCACCGCAAACCACGCATCTGTGTCCGTCCCTTATCCTGACCTCTCTGGCCACCTTCTCCCAATACGGGTTCCGTGACAGTGACTTCACATATACGGACCTGCGGCCACGCCTGTGCCGGAGTCTGCTCATCCCTTTTCCTCCTCACCATATCCCAATTCCCTGTCGAGCTCATCCTCTCCACCGGCATCGTCCGTACCGTCCTTATCCGGTTCCAGGTCAAGGTCCTGTTCGGTCGGCGGTTCGAATACCGGGAATTCCAGGCCGAACAGTTCGTTCATGGCAATGCGGTTCCGGTCCTCCTGGCTCCACAGCGACGTCTTCTCGTACTTCTCGACCTTGCTGGCCTTGACAAGCAGCACACGTCCGTTGATGATGGAGTATGTAAGGAAATATCCGGCAAGAGCTATACGGAACGTCTTGGTTGCCGGAAGCTCCTTCTCCTTTGTCCCTTCATGAACCTTCGCAGCATAGTCCTTGATCTGCTTGTTGAGGCTCTCCACCTTGCCGGAGGCATCGTTCTTTAGACGCTTCGCCTCCTCTACGGCATCCAGGTACTCCAGTTCGGCCTGAGGAAGCTCCTCTTCCACCAGACGGCAATATTTCCTGCGGATATCCTCCTTCTCGGACTCATCCATATACCTTGTTGCCGACTCGTTGTCAGGGAACGTGGCGTTGAAACGCTCGTTGACCATCCTTATCACGTCCTTGTCGGTTACACACTCGCATCCGCTGAAGTCCAGTTCGAGAGGGAATGTCTCCAGCACTGCCTGGGGAAGCACGAATTTCAGTTCCTCAGGCTCATAATCCTTTTTCAATGCCATTTTCAATTATTTATTTGTTAATCACTTACCGCCATAGATTGCGGCATATTCAGAATAATACTTGTCCTCCGGAAGGGGTATCTCGATTCCCAACTCGGTGTTAAGGTCAATCTTCACGGATTCCATGAACCGGTGCATCTCCTCTACAGAAAGGTTTCTTGTCCCTCGGACACGTTCCGAGAGGCTGCCGTCCGGTCCGGTTACCGGTTCCGTAAGGAACTTCCTGCAGTAGATGTCATGGAGGGCCTCTATCCCTTCCTTCGACGCCCACCTCTCGTCTCCCGTCTCCTCCCTCAGATGGTTCCCAACACACCTGAACCACATCCACATGGTGTTGTTCTGGTTCCCGGTCCTCTTCCTGACCCTCTTCTTGATTGTAAGGTCATATTCACCGTTCGGAAGCAGCTTCAACATGAAGTCGAAGTCCTTGTCAATGGTGACTTTACCGTCCTTCTTGATAATCCTCGCTTCCATAATCAGAACGGAAGGTCACCTCCCTGGTCTTGTGGCTGTGGCACAGGATGCGTACCTCCGTTACCGGTGCCTTGCGTCCTGACAGTCAGAATCTCCATGTTGTCGACGAATATCTCGACAACATACCGTTTCACCTTGTTCGCGTCCTCATACGAACGCGAACGTATCTTACCCTCGACATACAGCTTGTCACCCTTGTGAAGATACTTCTCGGCGGCTTCGGCCAGACCTCTCCACAATACAATGTTATGCCATTCTGTACGTTCCGGTACCTGTGTACCGTTGGGGAGCGTGTATGCCCTGTCGGTAGTGGCAAGCGGAAACGTCGCCACCTTGGTACCGTTCTCCAGTCTACGGACATCCGGATCCTTTCCGATATGTCCGATAAGTTGCGCTTTATTCAGACTCATCTTTTCTTGTAATCCTTATCGATGACGGTTTGACTGTTTCTTTCATATATTCCCTGTACAGGTCCGGATGGTCGGACTGGAACCTCTTCACATCGAATCCTTTTGATATAGATTCAGGTGTGACCGTAGCCCTGATACCACCGTATTCCCATGTTTTTATCCTGTTGTCGACCATTGACTTCTTCAGCGTATCCTTGAATCCGTTGGCGAATGCCGACACCTCGTCGATAATGTCACATGCTTCAAGGTATCTGCCGACAACCTCCTTCGGTACCAGCCTCGGGACATCAGATTCCTGTACCGAAGGTACACTGTACATGATGCCTGCAACTTCGCATTCCATCAGCCGCACCACTTCTTCATCGGGCTTACGCACAATCTCTATCAGCTCGGAGATTTCACGTTTTTCCGACTTGTACAGCCAGATTCCGAACAGCCTGTCCACCTTCAGCAACGGGTTCTGCATCTCGAACAGGTAGGCATATATGGAAAGCTGCCATGACAGGTATTCCCTGTCGATGTCATAGGTCGTCTTGATGTCAGCAAGCGCTATGCTTCCTTCGCGTTCCCAGACACAGTCGATGTTCGAAGCGAAGTGCTCGTTGTCAGAAACGGTGTACTCGTTTGCGAGAGGCGAATAACCGGCATCCGTCCTTATGGCAAGGTACCTTTCCGCCTCGCAGCATTCCGGACCGAATCCGGTCGTATCGACGAACTCGCACGCACGGTGTACCCTTGACCCCCTGTCTGCTGCACGCTCCATTATATACTTCGGCACCTCACTGTACTTACCTGGGAACAGGTGCCTCTTAATCATTCCCGTTATTCCCTTGAGCTGCTTGTCTCCAAGGAAATAGGTGTGGTCATCTTCGTTGAAGACCACATCAGACTTTACAAGTTCCATCATTTCGTTCTAGGATATTTTCTTGTTATCTCCATACATGCCTCTCTGAACTCCCTGTTGTTCTGGAACTTCAGATGTTTCTGCCAGACGGCATTCGCCTCGTCCCAGCTCTTCACAGACTTTATCTCCTTGATGGCAGCGTCCAGTTCCGAACCTTTGTACACATTGTCAGTAGCTGTCCGGCTATTCTGTGCAGGCTGGGCAGGTCCGGAAGGCTTCTTCTTCGCAGGATACTCATATCTGACCTCACCCTTGTCATCGGTGACTGTAAGCTTCGAAATCTCCTTGCGATCGTTGTATTCTATTTCCTGTACGCTGAACTTGGTGTAGGTTGACCAGCTGCTCCCACGTGACACGGCCTCACCTTCCTTGAAGTTTATCCAGATGAACGGTGCAGTGTACAGTTCCCGGCCGATGCCCCAGTTGAATCCCGCACGCTTGAAGGCATCGGAAGCCTGCCCCTTCTCCTTCTCCGTGTTCGACTCCACGCCGACATCCTGCTTACTAACCCATTCCTTCTTTGTGTCGTCCCATACCGATATGGTACAGAACAGGTTCCCGTTGACCACCTCATGGTCACGTTTCCACCCCATAGGGCCGAAAACCTCATCGAGCAGCTTCATGTCCACACGCGCATCCTTGTACAGAAGCAACGAACACCCGTTCTGCTTCGCCATACCTATACGGCATTCGATTTCGTCCTTGTCGAGCGTTCTGATGCTCAACACCTTTTCGTTCAAGGTCTTGTCCTGTTTCTGTTCCTTCTCAGAAACAGGCTCTTTCTGCTTCTTTTCCATAAAAGATTTATCTGTTTGATTATTAGTTAATTACCACTATAAAGTTAATCCTTTGCATCAGGTTTTGCAAACCGATTCTTCGCCTTTTTAACGCCTTTTTAACGACAAGCCCCCGGGCATATTCCCAGGGGCGCAGCAACAAAAACAAACAAAAAACTGAAGACACTATGGACAGATACGCTACATGGAATACCGGCCGGATTCTCTCCATCCGCTCCAACACGACATCGTGTACCCCACCGTAAACATCACATGCAGTACTCCGTATCTCCATTTCAACTATGGGTTGTGGACAGGCCTGGAATCGGACCCGGAACCTGCAGCTTAGGAGGCTGCCGCTCTATCCGTTGAGCTACCTGTCCCTGACTACCTTCACAGGCTGCCAGTTATCAAACCTAATACTATGGAAAACAAATCCAACTCCATGGATCGTGGCACAGTCAGGAATCGAACCTGCATTCCACCGTCCTATGACGGAGCGACCTTACCATTGGACCCACTGTACCGTCTGACCCCAGTTCCGACACGGTGCCGCTGGCATACCCCCGGTTAGGCTTAGGGCCCACACTCTGCTAGAAGATAGTTATTCACATTCATTCGAAGTTGAAGTCATCGTACTCAAATTCATCCGGTTCCTCATCCGGATAATCATATCCCCAGTCCATAGGGCTATCTGCTTATACCGGTAGGCCACCAGTCCGGAACATAATAATTCTCCATATCACTCCTTTCTTTTATCTGTTTGACTTATGTAATAGCCGTCTTTCCGGCTGCCATCGCGTGAGGTGCGGTTTACCGTACTGGAATACCTTCACAGGCATTCAGTACCCACATTCATTAACACTACTAATCGTGGGGGATACGGGAATTGAACCCGTGATTTCCGGAACTTCCGGCGTGTTTCCACTACACCAATCCCCCGTACGGCCACATTCCGTGACCGGCGGAATCACTTCTTCCTCTTCCTGCGTCTGAGGTGGTTCCCGCATTTCCGCAGCACATCGGCAGCGTTGCACATCCATTTTGCATTCTTTTGAGAATTCTTGACCATACGGATCTCACCGCTGTTCACCATGTGCTCAAGCCTCTTCTCGCCGCACCTGATGATAACCATCGCCTGGCTCTTGCTGAAAGATACACTCTCCATCGCCTCAAGGATATTGTCGAGAAGTATCTCAGCTGAACCGTCATGAAGTAATGTAGTCATAAGCCTTCCGTTTACAGTGAACAACATATCAGCTTAACCTTATCACCGTTACGGTACCATTGTCCGCATCGGTTTTCATTGTCCACCTCATCCCCTCCTTGCGCTCCTTGTACATACGGGATGAAATCGTATTCGCCAGTGTGACTTTCTGTTCAATCGGGAAGGTCACCTCCTCATCCACATCCATCGCCCTCAGCGTAGAGATTACCGGGAGCTTCTCAATTACCTGTTCCATATCCCTCCTTTTCTGACCGTTCACGTTCACGCAGCTCCTTGCGGTACATGCTGCGTCTTTCCTCACTCATTCTGTCCAATCTGATGCAGATCGGTACGATTGTAGCCACCCAGACCACAGCTGACACACAGAATATCCAGCTGCATACGTTCTGGAACGCTATCAGAAGCACCAGTGTGGCGCAACTGTTGATGAATACCAGATTCTTCATTTGCACTCAATAATTAATCGGGCCGGTAGGCGGATTCGAACCGCCGACCTTCACTGACATCACATTTCCCTCGTATATTTCATACCTAATCTGTGCCGCTCTTCCCCTGAGCTATACCGGCCGGAATTTCATTTCTACTTAAAACCTACCTGTGTAGGCCGAACAAGATGTTCTGAACTCATCCACGGCGTCCATTATCCATGGCAACTATACGGTTTCCCGTACCCGTGCATGCCTAAATACGTCAAGGAACTCTTCTCTGTGTGCCAGGATAGGGAACCAACCCACACCTGGCTTGCTGTCACTGGCGGGAAATTCCCGACATCACATAGCCGACAAGCTCCTGTTCGGTGGTGAAGCATTTCTCTTCCGGGAAGCTCATGAATGCATCGCCTTCCTTCCGGTAATAGACGGAAACCGTCTGGTCAGCTTTTACAGTTACCATGATGTCACACACTTCGATTTCCATTGCTTTCCCTTCGTTCGACAGGGTAATCAGCCTGTCACCTACGTTGTACTTGGTTTCTACTTTCATAATGACCTGTTTTTATATGTTTGACTTTGTAAGGTTATCCGAACTTGTATCTCAGGTAGTCGGATTCGCTTGAGAACCCGCAATCAACCGTTTCATAATCATCTTCAATAAACCCGGAAAGTTTCTTCCTTGCAATCTCAAGCTCAGACTTCAGGAATGCAAGGAAATCCGGTTTTGTGTCATCCGTGTTGTATTTCATCTGCATCTCCTCTTCCGTCATCGCTTCGATTTCCTCAATATCAGACTGTAAATCACGCACTTCTTCCTCAAGGTATTTTTCCAGGTTTTTCATTGTAGATTATCTTTCTTATAGTATTTTTGTATGTATGATTGATTGTAATGCAAATATATCGCATTTGCGCTAGATTAAAAATTTTTTAGACTAAAATAATAATCGCATTTGCAATAATTAACGTTTATATAATATGAATATTAATAATAGAGTTCGCGAAATAATATCGCATTTGCAAATATCAGACAGACAGTTTGCAATCCATATCGGAGTAAACCAATCTGTGGTAGCATCTATGTTTTCTAGAGGAACGGAACCTTCTGCAAAGATTCTAACATCCATACTTGACAAATGTCCTGAAATCTCCGCCGAATGGCTTATGCGTGGCAAAGGGGAAATGATTATAGGGTCTGAACAACCGAATACTTCAGTAGAAACAACACCAATATCTGACCGTGAATCAGCTCTTATAGACACCATAGCCATGCAGCAAGAAACCATACACAGCCTAAAAGATAAGGTCAAGACATTGGAAGCCGAACTGATTATAGCAAACAGCAGGAACAGAATAGTATGACATTCAAAACAATCTGAAACATCAAAAAGAACCTATGGATACGACAAGCCATCAGCAGCCTCCTTCATCGTACGACATGACAGAAAGAATAAAGAAGATTATCTCAGACACCGGACTATCTGAAAGGGCGTTTGCTGCTTCATGTGGAATCACACAGCAGACATTGAACAAGCAACTGAAAGGAGGAAGAGAATTGAGCCTATCGGTTGTATCAGCAATATTGAATACCTATACTAATATCTCGGCAGAATGGCTACTACGAGGAGAGGGGAACCAGAACAGAAATCAAACGCAGGAATCAGACAAAGAAAGGCTTCTGATAGATACAATCACAACACAACAAGAAATCATAAACAGATTGAAGGAGCAAATAAAGAATCTGGGAATATAACTACAATTTTATGGCACAAAATAATAAATTTCAGTGGGTTCCATATAAAACTTTAATTTTTTTCACTACATTTGTGTGTATGATTGATTTTATATTAAACAAGTAAAAACTACTATATAATGCCAGAAGAATTAGATATTAGAGAGATAAAAGGAGGTCTACCTGGTATAACAAAAATAGCTGCCGGTCAATTATATGAAGCATGTATGGTTTGCCTTCATAGGTCAGGACATCCTCAAAGGGTTATAATGCCGCTGAAAGGAGATAACGAAAAAGAATATGAAATCCTCTGGGAAGATTATTTCGATGACCAGATTGACAGGACGTATAAAGACCAGGAATACACCACAGAACACGGTGCCGTATGTATCTCTGCAATGTTGGCTATACATGAAACAGACTATACCATCATAGAACGCTCCAGAAAAGGAACAGGGGTCGACTATTGGCTAGGTTATAATGATGACATACCATTTAAGAAGTCGGCCAGACTGGAGGTTTCCGGAGTATTCACAGGAGGAGAGAATCCTCTTGAAACAAGATTCAAAAAAAAGATTAAACAAACGAACCAATCAGACTCTACGCAGTTACCTGCATATGTATCAATTGTTGAATTTAGCTCGCCAATTGCTAAATTTGCAAAAAAGCAATGATTTATGAACATAAGGGAACACCACAACATAGCAATGGAAATTGCTGACCAAGCCGATATGCTCAAAGCTATGAAAGACACAGAAGGAGCTATCAGGCTTTATGCTGAAGCTTTCGAGAAAGAAAGAGAAGCTGCTATATTCGCCCGTGAAAACGATTTAGGCGAACCGACTACCTCAATCCTTATCAGAAGCGCAGCGAGCCTTGCATACAACGCAAAGAACTATAGAGAAGCCGAAAGGATGATTTCATACGGTCTTCTTGGTGAACCTCCACACGAAATTGCCGAAGAAATGAGAGACCTACTTGAGATGGTCAACTTCGAACGTCACATGGAAATAAAAGGAGTAGAGCTTCAGGAAGGTGATGTACAGCTTGTGATTAACGGGAAGGGGGTGAACTACGGAATGGCAAGAAGTGAAGATGTTATCGGAAGGATCCTCAACTTTGTAAAACTCACAGAAAGAACCATAGAACGGAAATCAGGCAAACCTTTCAGAAAGAAAGGAAAGGTTTCAAAAGACCTTAAGAACTATTGTGAAGCTTATATATCAGTTCCTAGGGCTGGAAGCCTTGCATTTACTGTCAGGTTTACAAAGGATTTCGGAGAAGTCATCCCAGGATTCAGTAGCCTTGAGAATGTAATCGAAGACATTACAACAAACATACAACATATCAATAACAATGATATGGAATCACTGAAAATGAATATACCTGACGAGTCTTACAGGAGCAATTTTATTGGACTGACAAAGGAACTTGCTCCAGACGGCAAAGAGGTATCAATGTTCGGTATCACCACCTTCAACAACGGACATAGTAATCCTGTTCCTATACAAAGAAACAAGAAAAGCATCTCAGAAACGATAATGAGTGAACTGGAATCTTCTTTTGAAGAGAAAGGAAAAAAGAAAAAAATATCAACAAAAGAGATTACAGGTGTGCTCACAGCCGCAAATGCAATAGGTAACAGTGTAAAGATTTCTTCTGTAGATTCAAGAATTACTCTGAGCGTCCCGGACGGACTGTCAGATATAGTACGGAACTATTGGGAAAGCGAAGTAAAAGTAAGATACCGGAAGGAATCCTCAAAAAATATACTTGAAATTATCGAAAGTATATAAAACATCATGTATCTTTCCTGTTTATAATTAACAGGAATACACAGTTTAGAACAAGACAGAATCTAGAATCTGACAATATATAACATTTTAAACATGAAAAGACTTTTATTCACATTATTCGTGGCTGTATTATCAGTCAGCCTTTATGCCGAAAACTACGTTTACTGTGAACTTGTAGGCACAAGCAAATTCATGAGCAACAAAGTAAAGGTACAAGTAGACTACGGACAGGAAACATCCTTCTGGAAGGGTATCTCATACATGAAGGACAAGGACGGAAAGAACATCGAGTTCAACTCCATGGTGGACGCGATGAACTACTTCGGCAAACAAGGATGGGAGTTCGTCCAGGCTTATGTCGTCACCACCAACAACCAGAATGTATACCATTGGCTGTTGAAGAAGGTCGTGACTGATGAAGAAATGGATAAGGTTGTGGAATAGCATATACGTTAACTTTAAATCAATACAAAATGAAACATAATAAAAATAAAGTTGTTATCTATTGTATAATTGCTGCTATACCCATCGCCGTATACATAATAAATTTTGGCAAATCCTCAATAAGTAATGATCCTGAAAAATGGGCTTTTTTTGGAGACTATATAGGTGGAGTATATTCTGTAGTATTAACATGCGTTCTAACTTTTCTGATGTATCAGCTAAATAAAAAAGATGAATACAACAGGGAAACACTTGTTATCATTAAGGAATTATATTCCGATATTCGAATATTAGAAGACAAAAATCCATTACAAATAGAAGACGTTAATAGGTTCACAAGAAAAATTACAGAAAATGAGCTCATTTTGCCTTCAAATATATTTGAGAAACTTATAGATTTCTCAGACTATTATAAAGAAATTATAGATAGTAATAATAGAAATATAGAAACAGAAACAGCGATAAAAACACTACTAAAGGAATACTACAATGAGCAGAGAAATTAAAATACCTAGAATTTGTACTATTGGGAAGGTTTTTGATTTTCTTAAAGCCGTTGAGGAAATATTCTTTATGGAAAACAAATTTGAGCCAAATGTTGTATTCAATATGCTTGAAATAGAAGACATAGACCTCACGGGGCTTCTATTAAACTATAAGATAATTGAATTTGCAGTTGAGCATAATTGCATATGTAAATCAAAACTAAATGCAAATGACTTAGTTGAAGAGAAATTAATGGAATATTATTTCTGGGATTTACTTCAAGCGTACATTAAAGAGAAAAAAGCAAATTATAAAGAACTTGACTTTAAGATTAAAGGTGAGTTTTTCATAGCACCAGTAGCTCTGTTAAGAAAAGATAAATTCTCAAAGGAAAAGATTAAAGATGATTTCCTTCCTAAAATAGAAGAATATTACAAGAATATTCCTAAGGATAAAGAGAATAAAGATATAATAGATAAAACCAAAGTGCCATCAATGATATTACAATGCTTTAGTGAAATATTATTAAACTTCTGGGAACATGCAGTAGAGGATACAAAATCAATTATTGTAGCAAACGGAAATTCCAATTATGCGGAAATAATATGTGCGGATACAGGAAATGGAATAATCTCAACTCTAAAGCCCGTACTAAATAGATTGTACTCAAAAGATGATATTCTCGCTAAAGCCATGGAAAAATTTGTTACTTCAAAAAAAGATACAGACCACATGGGATGTGGACTATGGATTTTAAACCAAATAACAAATTTATCAAAAGGAAAATTATATATATTTTCAGAAGGTGCATATTATCTTAACCATTTTGGAAGATTTGTAAAAGGAGAGTGTTCATATTGGAAAGGAACTATAATTTATATGTTCTTACGCTTATCTACCCCAAAAACACTTTCCGACATAGAAGACTTTACATCAGAAGAGTTTAACGATTTAAAAATAAATTTTCAATGAATACAATAGATTTAAAAAAATACTCTCCAATTATAAGTGATAGAACTACAGGAGAAAAAATATACACAGAAATCATGAAAAATGAACCATCAAAGAACAGAGTGACCATTGATATGTCAAGCATAAAATCAATGGCTACATTCTGTGCAAAGCAAATCTTTGGCAAACTTTATATTGAATTAGGCTCTGAGAGCTTTTTTAAAAATATCATAATAAAAGGGGCATCAGATGATGTACAATCAATCATAAAATTAGGAATTAGATTTGCAGTAGAAAATAGGACTTAAAATATACCATAATAACATCAAATTAAAAATTTCCACTTTTATTCCAGTCAACAGAAAACGAACATCTGTATACGGCTATCTTTCAGCAGGTTATACATAAAACAACGAACTATGTCTAGTTTAGTTTTTGTGTTGTGATACTCCAACCATTAGAGAATGGCTGGAGTATCTTTTTTATGTATCTACCGATATTCCTACGGACCTACTTTACAATGTACTCCTACCGGTTATCCGAAAGATGACCGACAGGTACAGTCCGAAAGCTCTTTCCGGCTGGCACAGAAAACGAAATATCCTTACAAAATAAAAGTGTCGGCAGAAGTATCGCCCAACCGATATGCCTGAAAAACATCTCCCATGAAAAACGAACGTTCGTTTTCCCTTGTTCGTCTAGACGTTTTCATGCAAACGAACGCCCGTGCTGAAAACGGTTGATATCCGTTCACCCAAAACGGTGATATCCGTTCACTTTTCATCCTCTAAACCTATGGCGATGCAAATTTATTGATTTTCGTCTGTAATGTTATATTTTGGATGTTTTTTTTGACGCATACTGCTGCCTTCTAACTCGAAGCGCACACTTGTGTGCACCAGCCTGTCTAATATTGCATCAGCCGCAGTCGTGTTGCCTTTCATCACATCGTACCAGTTAGCAACCGGCAGTTGTGATATGATGATAGTAGCTTTCTGTCCATGTCGGTCTTCTATAATCTCCATAAAGTCAAGCAGCTGTTGTCCGTCAAGAACTTTCATACCGAAGTCGTCCAGTATAAGCAGATCAGTCTGTGCCAACCTGGCGAAGAAACGATGCAGGGTACTGGATATGCGGGCAAGGCTTATTTCCTCGAAGAGCCTGTACAGGTTATAATAGGCAACCTTATATCCGTTCATGCAGGCCTGATGACCAAACGCTGTACCCAACCAGCTTTTACCTGTACCGGAAGCTCCCGTAATAAGTATGGACACCCCGTTTTTCACATAGTCACAAGTGGCAAGATTAAGCACTTTCTGCTTGTCTACGCCACGCTTGCTGTCATAGATAACTTCACTTATGGAAGCGTGATAACGGAAGTGTGCTTTTTTTATCAGACGGGCATTCCGGCTTTGATTCCGGTTATCCAGTTCGGCCTGTATAAGCAGTTGCAGGCCGTCCTTCAAGGAGAGCGACTCTGCCTGTCGCGTCTCCTGCATCGTAGCCCAGTAATGTGCCATTCCGGGCATCTTAAGGTTTCTTAGAGCATTGATAATTTCATCCATCGTTATTGGTTTTGAGTGTTAGAAGTCTGTCATTTGAACTGTGATTTCCCACGGATATTACAGTGTTGCGGAGGAGCAAAGGAAGATGTAGGCTGCCCCACACCGGCACACTTGCTTTCCACCAGTGAGCGTATAAAGCGGTAACTGCATCTGTCTACGTTCAGGGCTGTCTCGCAGGCTTTCTGGAAAACGGCCGGATCACTGCTCCTTTGCAGGTTTAGAAGCCCGTCGCAGGTCTTGTAATGAGTCTCCGGAGGCATTGTGGAAGAATAAAATATGCGGCGGATTACATCTCCAAGTATGCCGGATGCACGCTCGGCACGCTCTATGTATGATTTTGCACTCATTCCTCTGTATTCCCGGGAGTTGCTTGCAAGATGCTCCTTTACAATAGTATACTTTCCCCTGTTGTAATCACGTATGTGAGTGGCTACAAGTTCACCGTCCACATATACTTTTACCAGTGTGCGTGTATATGCAACATGTGCAGTTTTGGATATATACTGATACGGCACTGTATAATAGTGCTGGTCACGTCCGAGATAGATACAGCAGTTGGTTGACACCTTCAAATCGGTATATGACACAATCTCAA
>OHGK01000023.1_pt1 | contig 96470 bp, 83 predicted proteins | sample 1567671 | NCBI WGS metagenome assembly OHGK01 (sample SAMEA3879577, study PRJEB24766) | human gut metagenome | biome: human-associated habitat; feature: feces | place: USA | collected 1985/1987 | reverse complement strand
TAAGAAAAAAGGGAATGTACCTGTGGCTTTTGGCTGTGTTGACCAGCAGAAGCCATATTTTATCTATAAAATCACAGAAAAATTTAATAAGAAGCTCATAATAACAGGTACAGAAATAAGGGCAAGAGAACTTTATGAAGATTATCGAGCCAATGATAAAAATACTTATTACTATCCTGCCAAGGATTTTATCTTTTACAGCGCCGATGTGCATGGCAACCAGCTTGCGGGAGAGCGGCTTGCATGCATTTACAAAATCATTCAGGCGCAGAAGCATATCAGTGAAGACAGTATTTCAAACGGTAAAACAGACGGCATACAGCCGGAAAACAAAAATGCGGCGGGACTTACGGTTGTGACAACGATTGACGGCTGTGCTGATTTGCTCGTTCCGCTTGAAAAATATAAAAATGCCACGATTTCATTTGAAAAAGGACAGGTTCTTGAAGGAACTGTTAAAAATATCACATCTTACGGTGTATTCATCGACTTGGGCGGCGTAGACGGTTTGATCCACATCACAGACTTGTCTTGGGGCCGTGTAAGCGATCCGCGTGAAGTTGTTCAGTTGGATCAGAAGTTGAACGTAGTTATCCTTGACTTCGATGACGAAAAGAAACGTATCGCTTTGGGTCTGAAACAGCTGACTCCGCACCCATGGGATGCACTGGATCCTAACTTGAAGGTAGGCGACCACGTGAAGGGTAAAGTAGTCGTTATGGCTGACTACGGTGCATTCATCGAAATCGCTCCGGGCGTAGAAGGTCTGATCCACGTATCAGAAATGTCTTGGTCACAGCACCTGCGTTCTGCACAGGACTTCATGAAAGTAGGTGACGAAGTAGAAGCTGTTATCCTGACTCTGGACCGCGACGAACGCAAGATGTCTTTGGGTATCAAACAGCTGAAGGCTGACCCATGGGAAACTATCGAAGAAAAATATCCGGTAGGTTCTAAGCACACTGCTAAAGTACGCAACTTCACTAACTTCGGCGTATTCGTTGAAATCGAAGAAGGCGTAGACGGTTTGATCCACATCTCAGACCTGTCTTGGACTAAGAAGATCAAACACCCGTCAGAATTCACTCAGATCGGTGCCGACATCGAAGTAGTAGTTCTGGAAATCGACAAGGAAAACCGTCGTCTGAGCTTGGGTCACAAGCAGTTGGAAGAAAATCCTTGGGATGTATTCGAAACTGTATTTACTGTAGGTTCAGTTCACGAAGGTACTATCATCGAAATGCTGGATAAGGGTGCTGTAGTTGCTCTGCCTTACGGTGTTGAAGGTTTCGCTACTCCGAAACACCTGGTAAAAGAAGATGGTTCACAGGCTCAGTTGGAAGAAAAATTGCCGTTCAAGGTAATCGAATTCAACAAGGATGCAAAACGTATCATCCTGTCTCACAGCCGTATTTTCGAAGATGCTGCTAAAGCAGAAGAAAAAGCAGAAAAGAAGGCAAAGAAATCTTCTAAGAAAGAAGAAACTCCGATGATTCAGAACCAGGCTGCTTCAACTACACTGGGTGACATCGACGCACTGGCTGCTTTGAAAGAACAGTTGGAAGGTAAGAAATAATTAATATTTCTACTCACATAAATTGAAAGGCTGCATATTCCTTGATGAGTATGCAGCCTTTTTCATGTCCGTACCCGACCGAAGGCCGCATCCGCCTGAAGGGTATTTCACATAGCCATAGCACTGAAGTGAGCAACCCCTGAAAGAGACCTTGTACACGGGAATCTCTCCCCCAGCCTGTCTATAAAAAAAGCCCGTTTCTATGCGAAACGAGCTTCGTCCAATATGGTTTGAACCAACTATCAGAAATTGAATTTCTCCAGCTTCATGGCAGCCAGCGACTGGATCCGGGGAACCAGTGTGATGAAATGAGAAGCAGCTTCGTGAGCCGACAAAGAAGCGGCATCTGCCCATGTTTCACAAATCATCAGCACATCCGGACGGGTTGCGCTCTGGAACAAGTCATAAGCGATACAGCCCTGATCCTTCAATGAAGCCGCTACCAGTTCCTTGGCAGCAGCCACTACTGCATCATGATTCTTCTCGTCTACCTGAATAAATACATTCAATCTAATCATACCTTTTTAAGTTTTAAATTGTAAATAGTAAATAAACTACCGCCTTCGGCCCTCTCTGGAACAGGAACGGAATCCTGCTGCCGGAAAGCCGTGACGGGATAACATCTGTTATCATTCCACGAAAATAAGAAAAACGAACAACGTAACCAAATAAAAACGGAAGTTCAAGGAGGAGATCCCCTCAAACTTCCGCTTCAACTATCAGATTATGACAATCAGATTACCATTCGATAAATTTTCCGCGCGCCTTGCGTTCTTTCAGGATTTCAGCCAGACGCTTGTTCTTGGAACGGGCAATGTAACGACGACCGAAGATATTCGGAATAGCAACACCGATGGCAATCACCATGATGACCAGACCGGAATTGATACCGCTTTCGATGGCCTTCATCAACGGAGTGATTTCATCCACACCCTTTACGTTGATGTTGATGAGACCGAAAAGCATACGGTACATCAGCACACCGGGAATCATCGGGATTACCGAAGGAATCGTCAATACGTGGTTAGGAACATGGAACCAATGGACGGCCTTGATGGCAATCAGACTGACCAAAGTAGCACCAGCGAATGAACCGATGACCAGCCCCATATCCAGACCGATATTATCGGTAGACGGACCCAGGTTCACAAAGTTACGCGTACATACCGCAATGATACCTCCGATGGCAACCACCCACAACAAACGCGGCTGGATGTTGAAAATCATCGAGAATCCCATGGCTGAGATGGCAGCGGCAATGGCATATTCGAAATAATTATGGTGAGGCACCATGCTGATGGTCGGGAAGAAGTCGGCGATGTTACAGAGTTTTACGGCAAAGGCGATACCGAACGCCATGGCGGTAACCATCAGCAAGGTATTCATGGCCCGCACAATACCTACTTGGATGTAATTGTCCAGCATATCATCCACAAAGTTAATCAACGGTACCCCAGGAACAATAAAGAGCGCACAAGCCAAAAGTGGATGCCACGGAGTAGAGGTCCATGTGTCCGGAAGCAATGTCGAAGCCCAGGCAATCATTGTAGAGACAAAAGCGGCAATGGCAATTCCCATGTAGTGGTTCAGCCCGGATTCGTTACACAACCCGCGCAGACGCATACCCAGGATAGCGGCGATGGAAGCATACAGGAAAGCCATCCAGTCACAACCGAACTGGATACAGAAACCGCCACAGGCAAAACCTGCACCGATAGCCACCTGCCACGGAGTATAGTTACGTTTCTTACTCCGGATCTTTTCCAGTTCCTCTTCATACTGGTCCAGCGAATAGTCATTTTCGATGGCACGCCATGAAAGTTTACTGATGTCTGTAATGGCATTCATATTCACCCCGTGGGTATCGATCCGCTGGAATTTGGTGAATGAATAGTCGCCGTCACTGACATTTACCATCAACATCGTGAAACTGACATTGATGTGCAGCTTGTCTTCCGGGATTCCCAGATAAGCAGCTGTACGCTTCATGTTTCTTACAATACGGTTTGAATCAGCCATACTTTCCACCAATACCTTACCGGTACGTAGCAGCAGATCCACTCTACGATGCAACTGTTGGTCGTGAACCTTGGCAGTTGTCTCTAAATGTTCCTTTGATATCATAATTCATTTAAGATTTTTTCGGCATGCAAAGTTATGAAAAAATTCCTTTTTATTTATACCTTTGTAAATTGAAGTTGAAGAAAATATGCATAAACTTTTACGCATACAGGAAGAAAAGAAAACCGTAGAGCTGATGATACGCCTCTATTGCCGCCACAAGGAAGGCAACAGGGAGCTATGTGAATCATGCAGGCAGTTGTTGGAATATGCGCAAGAGCGATTGTCCAGATGTCCTTTTCAGGAAAAGAAAAAGACCTGTCGGCTGTGTACCGTCCATTGCTACAAGCCTCAACTGAGGAGGCAGATGCAGACGGTCATGAAATACGCAGGACCGCGAATGATCATCCATCACCCGATAGCTGCCATCAGACATCTTTGGAGAGAGTTCCACTGATTTTATCCCTGTAACACACAGACCCTGTATAGAACGATTACCGGGAAACAGGTTCCACACAACGAATTGTAGAAAAATTCCACACGGAAGTCTTTGTTTTCTCACCGTTTCTACAGGTAGAATTTTCTGTTACAAGCTGATTTTCAATCGGTAGTAAAAATTTTAGGATTCTGGCACGGGTCTTGTATAGATTTCCCCGGCATCCAACTAATTAATATGAATTATGAAACGATTTTTAACTAGGAAAGACTTGAAGGTAAAAAAGAAACAAACTATTTATGCAGTCATCGGGGTAGCCGTCATCGTTGGCTTGTACTTCTATTTCACGAGAGAAAAAGAAACAGTTCCTGAAGCACCGATAGTAAGTATCATGCCTGTCCAGAAACAAGATGTAGAGATTTATGGTGAGTACGTCGGACGTATCCGTGCCCAGCAATTCGTCGAAGTCAGAGCCCGTGTGGAAGGGTATCTGGAAAAAATGCTTTTCGAAGAAGGTTCCTACGTAAAACGTAACCAGGTGCTGTTCATCATCAATCAGGACCAGTACCAGGCAAAGGCCGACCGTGTACGGGCACAATTGAAGAAAGACGAGGCTCAGGCACGCAAGGCAGAACGCGACCTGGAACGTATCCGCCCGTTGTATGAACAGAACGCAGCCAGCCAGTTGGACCTGGACAACGCCATTGCGGCCTACGAATCGGCAGTAGCCAGTGTAGGTATGAGTAAGGCCGACCTGGACCAGGCTGAACTCCAGCTGGGTTACACCATCGTACGCTCCCCGATTTCGGGACACATCAGTGAACGCCACGTCGACCTGGGTACGCTGGTCGGAACATCGGGCAAGTCTTTGCTCGCCACAATCGTCAAGAGCGACACCGTACTGGTTGACTTCAGCATGACCGCACTCGACTACCTGAAGAGTAAGGAACGTAACGTCATGATCGGTCAGCAGGTGGAAAACCGTTCCTGGCAACCTACCGTTACCATCACCCTTCCGGACAACAGCGTGTACGACCACAAAGGGTTGGTCGACTTTGCAGAACCGCAGGTTAACCCCAAGACCGGTACATTCTCGGTACGTGCAGAAATGGCCAATCCGGACCATGTCCTGTTGCCTGGCCAGTTCACCAAGGTAAAACTGTTGCTGGACGTACGCGAAGGAGCGACGGTTGTTCCTCAGAAAGCCTTGATCATCGAAAAGGGAGGTGCGTATATTTACGTGATGCGCCGCGACTCAACCGTAGAAAAACGTTTCATCGAAATGGGACCGGAATTTCAGAACAACATCGTAGTGGAACGAGGTCTGGCACCGGGTGAGCAGATCGTATGCGAAGGTTATAACAAACTGACTCCGGGTATCAAAATCCGGGTAGCGACCGAACAACCAGCCGCCAAGAAAGAGGAATAACCACACCAACCACTAATTTCCGATCCGTATGAAAGTAAGTTTTTTCATTGACAGACCCGTATTCTCGGCTGTCATCTCCATATTGATTGTCATTGTGGGTATCATCGGTCTGATGATGCTCCCCATTGACCAGTATCCGCAAATTACACCGCCGGTAGTCAAAATCAGCGCCTCTTACCCGGGTGCCAGTGCCGTTACCGTATCGCAGGCAGTAGCTACTCCTATCGAACAGGAATTGAACGGTACACCGGGAATGCTTTACATGGAATCCAACAGCTCCAACTCCGGAGGATTCTCGGCTACCGTCACCTTCGATATCTCGGCCGATGCCGACCTGTCGGCCGTAGAAATCCAGAACCGTGTGAAACTGGCAGAATCCCGTCTGCCGGCCGAAGTAATCCAGAACGGTATCTCGGTAGAAAAGCAGGCCGCCAGCCAGCTGATGACCATCTGTCTGACCTCGGAAGACCCGAAGTTCGATGAAATCTACCTGAGTAACTTTGCGACCATCAACGTACTCGACTTGCTCCGCCGTATTCCCGGCGTAGGACGTGTATCCAACATCGGTAGCCGCTATTATGCCATGCAGATTTGGGTGGACCCCGCCAAGCTGGCCAATTTCGGACTGACCGTGAAAGACGTACAGGACGCACTGAAGGACCAGAACCGTGAGTCGGCCGCCGGTGTCCTCGGACAGCAACCGGTGGAAGGGCTGGACATCACCATTCCGATTACCGCTCAGGGACGTCTGTCTTCTGTGAGCCAGTTTGAGGAAATCGTTCTCCGCGCCAATGCCGACGGTTCCATGATTCGTATGCGCGATGTGGCCCGTGTATCATTGGAGGCCTCTTCCTACAGCACGGAAAGTAGTATCAACGGCGGAAACGCTGCCGTACTGGGTATCTACATGCTTCCTGGAGCCAACGCGATGGAAGTAGCCGAAAACGTGAAGGAAGCGATGAAGGAAATCAGCAAGAACTTCCCGGAAGGCATGCACTACGAGATTCCTTTCGATATGACGACATATATCTCGGAATCTATCCACGAAGTATACAAGACTTTGTTCGAAGCACTGTTCCTGGTTATCGTGGTGGTATTCCTGTCTCTGCAAAGCTGGAGAGCCACGGTCATCCCGCTGGTAGCGGTACCGATTTCATTGATCGGAACCTTCGGCTTCATGCTGATATTCGGTTTCTCGCTCAACATGCTGACGTTGCTGGGATTGATTCTGGCCATCGGTATCGTGGTGGACGACGCCATCGTCGTAGTAGAGAATGTAGAACACCTGATGGAAGAGGAACACCTGAGCCCGTATGAAGCGACCAAGAAGGCGATGGACGGACTGACCGGCGCCTTGATTGCCACTTCACTGGTACTGGCCGCCGTATTCGTTCCGGTAAGCTTCCTTTCCGGTATCACCGGACAGCTGTACCGTCAGTTCAGTGTGACCATCGCCGTATCAGTTATCCTGTCTACGGTAGTTGCCTTGACCCTGAGCCCGGTGATGTGTTCGCTGATTCTGAAACCGGCCGACCCGAACAAGCCGAAGAACCGTGTCTTCAGGGCCATCAACAAATGGCTGGGCATCGGGAACAACCGGTACGTAGATGCCATCAAACGGGTAATCAAACACCCGCGTCGCGTCATCTCGGCATTCGGTATGGTCGTGATTTTCATCTTCATCCTTCATAAGGCGGTACCTACCAGCTTCCTTCCTACCGAAGACCAAGGTTATTTCACGGTAGAAATTGAGCTTCCGGAAGGTACGACCCTGGAAAGAACCCGTAACGTGACCAACCGTGCCGTAGAATTCCTGATGAAAGACCCGGCCATCGAATACGTGCAGAATGTAGCAGGTACCAGCCCGCGTGTGGGTACCAGCCAGGCACGAAGCCAGCTGACGGTCATCCTGAAGGAATGGAAGGAACGTGACAATACGACCATCAACAAGATTATGGAGTCTGTCCAGAACGAGTTGAAAGAATATCCGGAGTGTAGGGTCTACCTGTCTACCCCACCGGTTGTTCCGGGTCTGGGTACCTCGGGTGGTTTCGAAATGCAGCTGGAAGCCCGTGGTGACGCTACTTACGACGATCTGGTACGGGCTACCGACACCCTGATGCATTACGCTTCCATGCGTAAGGAATTCTCGGGTCTGTCCAGCTCCTTACAGGCGGAAATACCTCAGCTATACTTCGACGTAGACCGTGACCAGGTGAAACTGGCCGGCGTGCCGATGGCCGATGTATTCTCTACCATGAAAGCCTATACAGGTTCCGTATACGTCAATGACTTCAACATGTTCAACCGTATCTACCGTGTATACATCCAGGCAGAAGCCCCCTACCGCGAGCACCGTGACAACATCGGACTCTTCTTCGTCAAGGGAAGCGATGACAGCATGATTCCGCTGACGGCACTCGGTACTACCCAGTACACGACCGGTCCGGGAAGCATCAAGCGATTCAACATGTTCAACACCTCCGTCATCCGCGGAACAACCGCCAACGGAGCCAGCTCCGGACAGGCCATGGAAATACTGGAACAGATAGCCCGCGAAAAATTGCCGGATAATATCGGCGTAGAATGGAGTGGTCTCTCCTACCAGGAAAAACAGGCCGGCGGACAGACCGGTATCATCATCGCACTGGTATTCCTGTTCGTGTTCCTGTTCCTGGCGGCTCTGTATGAAAGCTGGACCATCCCGGTGGCCGTACTGATTTCACTTCCGGTGGCCGTATTGGGAGCCTATCTGGGTATTACGGTCTGCGGACTGGAAAACGATACCTACTTCCAGATTGGTCTGGTCATGCTGATTGGTCTGGCCGCCAAGAACGCCATCCTGATTGTAGAGTTTGCCAAAGACGAAGTAGATAAAGGAAAAGACATCGTAGAAGCTGCCCTCTATGCGGCCCACCTGCGTTTCCGTCCGATCCTGATGACCTCACTGGCCTTCATCCTGGGTATGGTCCCGATGGTAATCGCCAGTGGTCCGGGTTCAGCCAGCCGTCAGGCCATCGGTACCGGTGTATTCTTCGGAATGATAGTTGCCGTAACCGTCGGTATCATTCTGGTACCGTTCTTCTTCGTGATGATTTATAAAGCGACGAACAAGCTTAAAACCAAACATGCTAAATAACCCGCACATGAAAAGAATTCTACATACCCCATTCCTCTTCATCCTGGCTGCCTCCCTACTCTTAGGGAGCTGCCAGCTGGGTAAACACTATACACGTCCGGACCTGCACATGCCGGAACAACTGGACGACAAGAATGTAGATACCGCCTCGATAGCCGACTACCCCTGGGAACAGCTTTATAAGGATACAACCCTGCAGGCCCTTATCCGCAAAAGCCTCCTTTACAACAAGGACATGCTTATCGCTGCCGCCAGAGTGAAGGAACTGGCAGCCATCAAACGGATTGATTTTGCCAACATGTTTCCTCAAATCAACGCTAGAGTCTATGCCGAAAAGGAAGCAGACAATTATGGTGGTCACAAATACAACCCCGACAACCAGTTCGACCTGAAAGGTGTCGTCAGCTGGGAGCTTGACCTGTGGGGAAACCTGCGGTGGGCACGAGACCGGAGCATGGCTCAGTTCCTGGGCTCCATCGAGAACCAACGTGCCTTAAAGATGAGCCTGATAGCCCAACTGGCACAATCCTATTTCGAGCTGGTGGCCCTGGACAACGAGCTGGCCATCGTCAAGAAAACCGTCGATGCCCGTAGAGAAAGCCTCCGTCTGGCCCGTATCCGTTACGAAGGAGGTCTGACCAACGAAACCGCTTTCCGTCAGGCACAGGTGGAATTGGCGCGTACGGCTACACTGGTTCCTGACCTGGAGAAATCCATCGCCTTGAAGGAAAACGAAATCGCCTTCCTTACCGGTGAATACCCGCATGACATTCAGCGTGCCGTCCTTCCGGAAGATGTCATCCTACCGGCCAGCCTGCCCATCGGACTCCCCTCTACCCTGCTGGAACGCCGTCCGGATGTACGCTCAGCCGAACAGTCGCTGATAGCGGCCAATGCCGAAGTGGGAATGGCATTCACCAACCTGTTTCCGCGTATCACCCTGACCGCCCACCTGGGAGCCGAGAGCGAAGAGCTGAAAGACCTGTTGAGCTCGCCTTATCACCTGCTGAGCGGAACCTTGCTCCAACCGCTGTTTGCCATGGGAAAGAACCGGGCAAACCTGAAAGCCAAGAAAGCTGCCTACGAGCAAGCCGTATACAGTTACGAAAAAGCAGTGCTGAACGCCTTCAAAGATGCCCGCAACGCCATCGTGGCCTTCAACAAGACGAAAGAAATCTATGATACCCGTCTGCGCCTGGAACAAGCGTCCAAGAGTGCACTGGACCTGGCCCAGCTTCAGTACATCAACGGTGTCATCGGATACATGGACCTGCTGGATGCCCAGCGTGGATACCTGGACGCACAAATCAGCCTGAGCAATGCCGTACGTGACAAACAGATTTCCATGGTCAACCTGTATAAGGCCTTAGGCGGGGGCTGGAAAGAATAATTCCTCAAAATCGTTTCATATCGGGTATTCTTATACCCACTCACAAGAATCCCCTGATTTCACTCCATGCAGAAGAATGGAGAGAAACCAGGGGATTCTTTTTACTGTATTATGGTATTATAACCTCATCCTTGCAAATCTTCGCACTCTTTGAGCCAAAGAGCAGCACAGGCATCACTAGGCATACGCCAGTCACCACGGGGACTCAAGGAAACGGAACCCACCTTCGGTCCATCCGGCAAGCAGGAACGCTTGAACTGTTGGTTGAAGAACCGGCGGCAGAAATTGGTCAGCCACTTCTTGATGGTCGTACTGTCATAAACACCCTTAAAGGCTATTTCGGCCAGATAGAAAATCTTTGACGGACGCGAACCGTAACGCAGGAAGTGATACAGGAAGAAATCATGCAGCTCGTAAGGACCAACCAAATCCTCGGTTTTCTGCTTGATGTTGCCGTTCTCGTCTGCCGGAATCAGCTCAGGGCTGATAGGCGTATCGATAATGTCCAGCAACGTATTCCGCGACAACGCATCCACTCCCGTCTGTGCCACCCAATTTACCAGATAACGGACCAAGGTTTTCGGGATGCTGGCATTCACGCCATACATGGACATGTGGTCACCGTTGTAAGTAGCCCAGCCCAAGGCCAGTTCCGAAAGGTCTCCCGTACCGATAACCAAGCCTCCAATCTTATTGGCATAATCCATCAGAATCTGGGTACGTTCACGGGCCTGTCCGTTTTCATAGGTCACATCGTGCTTGGACATGTCATGGTCAATATCCTGGAAATGCTGGATACAGGCATCCTTGATGCTGATGGTCTCGGTGGTCACCTGCAACGACCCCATCAGTGACAAGGCATTGTTGTAAGTACGGTCGGTGGTACCGAATCCCGGCATGGTAATACCCACGATTCCTTTTCTCGGGAGTCCCAGCTTGTCGAAAGTCTTCACACATACCAGCAGCGCAAGCGTAGAGTCCAATCCTCCGGAAATTCCTAACACAACGGTCTTACAACCCGTATGTACCAGGCGTTTTGCCAGTCCGGCCACTTGAATGGAGAAGATTTCCTCACAACGTTCATCCAGCACCTTACCCCCTGAAGGGACAAACGGGTGTGCTTCGACCGGACGGGTCAATGTCAAATCGCGTCCCGTCACCAGTTCCGTCGCGATCCGATGTACCGGCAGGTCCTTGTAATTACGCATGCTTCCCGCAAACGTAGTGTTCACCTGACGCTCGGCCCGCAGACGTTCCACATCGATTTCCGTAGCCACCAGCTGCTCTTCGAAAGAGAAACGTTCGGAAGCGGCCAGCAACGTACCGTTTTCGTAAATCAACGCATTTCCGGCAAAGACCACATCGGTAGTAGACTCTCCGAATCCGCAGGAAGCAAAGACATAGCCCGACAGACAACGGGCGGACTGCTGTGCCAGCAACGAACGCAGGTACTGGTGCTTGCTGATATTCTCCGTATCGGCCGATAGATTGAAAATAATCTCAGCTCCCTTCAGCGCCAATTCAGAGCTGGGAGGAATCGTAGCCCATACATCTTCACAGATTTCTATGCCGAAACAGGTATCGGGCGTATCGAAAAGCAGATTCCTTCCGCAAGGCACCAACTGTCCGCACAGACGTACCGTCATATTCTCAGGGAAAGCGGTAGACGGGGCAAACCAACGTTTCTCGTAAAACTCCTTGTAATTAGGGAGATAAGTTTTCGGTACAATACCCAGAATTTTACCCTTCTGGAAAGCCACGGCACAATTCAGCAAGGTAGCATTCACCATGACCGGCATACCCACAATGGAAATGATATCCAACTGACGGGTATTGTTCATGACCTGCATCAAAGCAAACTCAGCCTGTTCCAGCAGCAACTGCTGGCCGAACAAGTCAGCACAAGAGTATCCTGTCAGATTCAGCTCCGGAAAGACCAGAATCTGTACACCTTTTCCATCTGCCACAGCAATCAGATTCTCGGTCTGCTGGGCATTAAACTTACAATCGGCAACCTTTACTGAAGGAACAGCAGCCGCCACTTTTACAAAACCAAATTTCATACTACAATGTTATATAATAGGTATTGACCTTGCAAAAATAAACAATCTTCACCTAAAAGCAAAAAAATACAAAATGGAACGAAGATATTTGTTTATTCAAAAAATGTTTGTACCTTTGCCTTCGAAATAAAATTGAAACAATTACAGAATTGAAAGAGAGTATGAACGTTTACGAATACCTGTTAAGTTACGGCATCAAGCCGTCCGTCCAACGGATAGCCATCATGGATTACCTGCTGAAGCATAGAACCCATCCGTGCATCGACGAAATCTACATGGCTCTCTGCTCCGAGATTCCTACCCTCTCGAAAACCACTGTATACAACACACTGAAGTTGTTTGTGGAACATGGAGCAGCCAAGATGTTGACAATTGACGAACGGAATGCCTGTTTCGATGCTGACACTACCATGCATGCCCATTTCCAATGCAAGGTTTGCGGTAAGATATACGATATTCAGTTGGAAGAGATTACCAGCGCCATCAAGCTGCTGGAAAAAGAAGGATATGCGGTTGAAGAAGCCCACCGCTATTACAAGGGCATCTGTCCCCATTGTGCCGAATCCGGTAATACGGGGAATTAATTAACAGACAGCTATCAAGCTAAAAAATAACTGATTAACTAATAACTAAAAACTTTTTAAACGTTATGAAAAAATTTATCTGTACAGTTTGTGGTTACATTCATGAAGGTGAAACAGCTCCTGAAAAGTGTCCGTTGTGTAAAGCTCCTGCTTCTAAGTTCAAAGAAATGGAAGAAACAGCAGAAGGTGGCTTGCAGTTCGTTGACGAACACGTTATCGGTGTAGCTAAAGGCTGTGACGATGAAATGATTAAAGACTTGAACAATCACTTCATGGGCGAATGTACTGAAGTTGGTATGTACTTGGCTATGAGCCGTCAGGCAGACCGCGAAGGTTATCCAGAAGTAGCAGAAGCTTTCAAACGCTATGCTTGGGAAGAAGCAGAACACGCTGCTAAATTCGCTGAATTGCTGGGTGACTGCGTATGGGATACTAAGACTAACCTGGAAAAACGTATGAACGCTGAATGTGGTGCTTGCGAAGACAAGAAACGTATCGCTACACGTGCTAAAGCTTTGAACCTGGATGCTATCCACGATACAGTTCACGAAATGGCTAAAGACGAAGCTCGTCACGGTAAAGGTTTCGAAGGTCTGTACAACAGATATTTCAAGAAATAATCTAACCATCCAACCATAACTTGCAGGAGGGACGCCCACCAGGGACGTCCCTCTTCTTTTGGTACCTCTGTTTGAGGGAGAAAGAACGTCCGTTCGTTTTACATCAAACGAACGGACGTTTTCTTCCAAACAAACGGATGTTCTGAACCAAACGTCCAGACGTTTTGCAACCAGCGCCAAGACCGTCAGGATAGATACAGAGAGGACCGGACGACCATGGAGATGGCCCACAAAGAGAACACCTGTCGACACACCGAAGGGAGCCGTCTGAGTCAAATAGGCAAGCCAGGAAATGAAGCTGGAAAGTACTGGAAAATATGTGATAAAGGATGCGGAAAGCCGCTTCCGGAAGCCGTACCACCAGAACAGACTTTCCGGCCCAGCGCTGGCAGACAAGGCAAGAGGCAATATGTAAAAAGGCTCCCGGCAAAAGCCGGAAGCCTTCTCTATCTGAATTTCAGTATTCCCTGATATTAATTTGCTGTAGAATCACCTGCAGCAGGAGCCGTTGCAGCAGCGTCTGTTTTAGCAGCATCTGTTTTAGGTGCAGCAAAGCCTGCCGGAGCATTCAACGGATTAGTCTTCTGTTCCTGAACAGCCTGTTCCATGATAACTGATGATTCAGTTGCAGCAGTCGGAATCACATAAGAAGTAGCCACACTGACAACCACCATGAAAATAGCCAGCCCCCAAGTCAATTTTTCGATGAAGTCTGTTGTTTTACGTACCCCCATAATCTGATTGGAAGAAGCAAAGCTGGAAGAAAGGCCACCGCCCTTAGAGTTCTGCACCAATACTACGAAACACATCAATATTGCTGCAAGCACAATTAATACAACAAATAATAAATACATTTTCTTTTATTTTGATTTAGCGTTAATAATCAGTTTCTCTAAAAACCTAATTTGGTCTGCAAAGTAAATATTTTTTTTTGGATATTTCAAATTTAATTTTTTAATAATTTCCAATGCCTTGTCATATCTCTGCTGTTTGATGTAGATTTTAGCCAAAGTCTCTGTAAAATAGCTTTCGTCTTCATCTTCATCGGCCGTTTCCGACACTTCTGTGGCTTCCCCCTCATCCGGTGTATCCATGTCTTCGGAAGCAGGCTCCTTCCCCTCACCAGACGGAGCATCCGGAAGTATCTCCGCGTCTTCATCCGGGGTTCGGGAGATTTCCTGCTGGGCAGCAGATACATCGCCGGCACGGTCGCGGGCGATAAAGCTGTCTATCAGCTCCTGCCCCCGCAACTGGGGAGTTTCAGTCCCATCAGCCGAAGTTCCGTCTTCCGAGTTCATCAGTACGGACGTATAGTCCAGATTCACCTCCATCGTGAGCGGAATCTCTTTCGGAGTCTGCAAAGGCTCAGTACTTTCCGACAGGAAACGGTCTATCAAATCCAATGTACGGTCAGAGACATCCGATGCCGGCCGCTCTTCCGCATGTTTCTGGATGACAAAGCGGTCTCCTTCTATGTAATAGAACAATACGCCCAGATCGGCCACATAAAGCGCGCCCCGGCGCAACTCCTCACGGAAAGCCTCATCCTTCAGCAAATACAGGTTTTTCAGATACAGGACCCAGGCTGTCTGGAAATACGGATATCGTTCCAATAAGGCACGCAGCTCCTGCAGGCTTTCTTCTCCCAGAGATTCGGGATGTTGAATCCATTCACTTATCCGTTGCTGTATCATAATACCCTTACCAGTTTGCTACCGTCGCATTAAAAATCTGATCGACAATTTCATCAATCATCTGGTTCACCAAATCTTCCTGTACGGAAGACAACTGCTGAGTGGCATTGTATTCACGGCTGGCAGAGAACTGCTGCTCAAAATCTTCCGCATGGTTGGAATTATTGACGAACCGTACATTTACCGTCATCTTCAGTTCGGCCATCGTAGAGTAACCGTCGGAACCTACCCCTTTATTGTATGCGTCGTAATTCGTGATCTCACCGGAAAGCTGCAAGTCACCGTCACGCTTCACCTGCTGCAAACGGGTCTGCTGCATGAAAATATCCTGCAAAGCCGTATTGAACATCGATTCCATAGGTCCCCACACGAAGGCCTGCGAACGGTTCGGGAAGTTCTCGAAGGAAATCGTCTTCACCTTGTCATAGTTGATGGAAGAACCGTTGAACTTATACGAAATGGAACAGGCGGTCAGTACGCACAACGATACCGATACCACCGCAAAAGTCATACCTAAATATTTTTTAATCAAGCCCATATTCTTTTATTTTCCGATAAAGGGTACGTTCTGAAATTTTTAAATCGTTTGCTGCGTTCTTACGTTTGCCGTGATGACGTTCCAAGGCCTTACGGATCATCTCCTTCTCTACATCATCCAGCGAGAGATTCTCTTCGATGTATTCTTCCGTATCCTGGACTTCGGACACATCTCCCGATGAAATCTTCACCGGATTTACATTGGCCACCGGCGTCACATTGCTGACCGTATGCATAACCACGGGTTGCGTATCGCTTACCAGACTGACCGACGTATTCGGGATATAATGAAGGTCTGTATCGGAAGGTCTTCCACCTACAGGGACGGAACTGCCCCGTTCGGCCATGATGTCGTGCACCAGCTTCTTCAGCTCCGTGACGTCACGGCGCATATCGAACAACACCTGATACAGGATCTCGCGTTCACTCTCGAACCCTTTTCCATTTCCCTGGGGTTTTACTCCGAACAATGCCGGCAGGCGTGATTCTGTTTGTGCCGGGAGATAGTTCCGGAGGATATCCGCAGTAATGTCACGGTTTGTTTCGATAATGGAAATCTGCTCGGTAATGTTCTTCAGCTGACGGATATTTCCCGGCCAGCTATAGGCGGTCAGTACCTGCTTGGCATCTTCGGTGAGCTGTATGGCCGGCATGCGATACTTCTCGGCAAAATCAGACGCAAACTTCCGGAACAACAAGGCTATGTCATTGGGACGTTCGCGCAAAGGCGGTACCTTGATGGGAACAGTGTTCAACCGGTAATACAGGTCTTCGCGGAAGCGTCCGTTCGCAATGGCTTCCGTAAAATCGACATTGGTAGCCGCTACGATGCGAACATCGGTCTTCTGGACCTTCGAAGAACCGACCTTGATGTATTCGCCTGATTCCAGCACACGCAACAGACGGGCCTGGGTTGACAAAGGCAGTTCACCTACCTCATCCAGGAAAATCGTCCCGCCATTGGCCTCGGCAAAGTAGCCGTTACGGTCACTGATAGCACCTGTAAACGCACCTTTCTCATGGCCGAACAATTCAGAATCAATGGTCCCCTCCGGAATAGCACCGCAGTTCACGGCTATGTAAGGGCCGTGTTTCCGCCGGCTGAACTGATGGATAATCTGTGGAAAACTCTCTTTACCGACACCGCTCTCACCGGTTACCAGTACTGAAAGGTCGGTAGGAGCCACCTGCATGGCTATATCAATGGCACGGTTCAATCCATCGGTATTACCGATGATACCGAACCGCAACTTGACATTCTGTATTTCTGATTTTACCATAATCTACATTTCTGTTATACCATGACAAAAGTACAAAAACTTTAGTAGGAACAAGTAAATTTGGCAGAAAAAGTCTGTTAGAATACCGTACGAATCATGAAACGGATACCCCATTTGTTGGCGGTAGGAAGTTCGTTGTAATTCAACCGACGAACGTACTCTACATGCAACAACTTGAATATATTGTGTATACCCGCACTGATTTCAACGTAAGGCTTCTTCGGGTCCATGACGTAACTGGACGTATGATAGACTCCGGCAGCATCATAATGTCCGGGGAACAACATCAGGTCCGGATCGTTCGCGTTCTGAGCCAGGAACGGATTGTTCTTGTCCGTCAACTGCCCCCACAGGCACTTCACTCCGATGAACTCCCTCCATTTCAGCTTCTTCAGCAAAGGGATACGGTTGAACAGCTTTCCCTGCATATTCCACGACACATCCAGCGATGCATACCGGTCATTCAGGAACTCCATGTTATTGATCAGGCTGAAAGTCTCCTCCTGAATGATGTAAGACAGGTTTGCCGCCGGCATGATAAGCAAGGGGAACGGCACCTTATTCCACTGGATTCCGCCTTTCAGATGGGCATCGATATTTCCCCACGAACTCATCCAGAAACGTTTGTACAGCCCCACTTCCGTCATATTATAAGTATAGTCAGAGCCCAGAACACCTTTCAGCCCCAATGTATGCTGAAGAGTAAATACCGGAGCATCCAGATTGACCGGCAAACGGCGCTGCTTGGTATTGACAAATGTTTCACCGGGAGCATAGCGGAGAGCAACCGTAGCTTCGGCTACCGAAAAGTCGTGTACATTATAAGGCGAAGCTATCCATTCGGTACCGGAAAGGCTGCCCTGCTGTATATCCTGCTGAAGCTGAGCTTCCCCTTCCATGGTCCGATAGAACAATTTGCCACAAGGCTCGTAGTTGGAATGTTTTATCATGAACGTAGTCTTCAGACCGTTTGTCTGTTCCAACTCGTACTTGACACTTGCTGTCCGTTCATAGTTATACTGGTCTACGGTACAAACCTTGAACGAAGTAAAGACATTATCCTTGTCCGTACCCATGAATTTATCGCTGGGCAACATGTTATCGTATGAATAAGAGAAAGTCAATGAATTGATAGGATATTCCCGTGGAAGGTATTCCTTCTTCACAAACGAATATTCCACCTCGCCCTTGTATTTCGACTTCTCATCCTTGAATCCGTATGCATAATAGCCCCGCAGGAACAGGTGAGGATTCAGATTGGCAGTCGTCTGAGCCGATGCACGCAAACGCAAGCCATCGATATAGTTACTGGATATCATGGTATTGATAGGTCCGATATCGACTTTGCTGGGATGGTCCTTCGAACCGGTTTCAACAAAGTTCTCGATAAATGCCTTCGCTACGAAGATAATGTACTTGAACCCTTTGATTTTCGACAAGTTGTCTACGAACTGGTCCATCTCGCTTTCCGATTTGGTCAGTTGCGTAGGGCGGTATTCCTCCCAGAACTTATCGTCACGCATCATGGCATTGATGTCCTTTATCTCGTCACCCTTCCGTTTGAAGATACGTTCCGGTACTTCATCAAAGCCAAAATCGGAATAACGTGTGGTACGTCTTACCTGGAAAGAACCGAGCAGTTTCTTCAGGTAGGAAAGTTCGCAAAGCATGTCATCTTCCGACAACACCCATTCGCCCGTAGGAAGTTCGGTAAACACCTGATTGATAATCATGTGGTCGACGAAGTTGATATCGCTCTTCTTCGGCAGATTCATGACACATTTCTTCACTCTATAGGTAGAATCGGCCAATATGTATAGATGACCGGTAAAGCCAAAGTCCTGTGAATTGTTCGGCACAAAAGTCAAATGGAAGCACTTGTCGCGCTCCACCATCAGCGTATCCATGATGTAGTACCGATAAAATCCGATACCGGCATTCGACACTGGACTGTCAAAAGGATATTGCAGGAACCGAAAACGGTCCTGATAGATATTGATGTCCTGAAACACATCCTTCAACACGGTAGAAAGCATGTCTCCCGTATTGAACAGTTCATTCACCCCGGATGAATTCAACCCCTTGATAATGGTCTTTTCACTACGCGGGTCCTTGCGGTAAATCTTTTCCGATACGGTTTCATCTACCGATATAGGCAGGATATTCTTTCCCGTCACTTCGCACACTTCCACCTGGTCGCGGAAGAACGGATATTTCTTGAAAAGACTTGATTCCTTCAGAGAATCCTGGGTAATGTTATTTAGTGAAAAGGTGATTTTCTGATACTTGTCATAATGATAGAAATCGTTCTCTTCCAGGTTATTCGCTTTCTTGGCGTTCACCACCTTCTTCATCAATTCTACCGCCGGATTATTTTTACGCGAGTATTTTTCCTTCTTAGGCTTGATGACCACTTCGTCCAAAACCAAATCCGGCTTCATCTTAACATCCAGTCGGGTTGTCTTCGAAGACACGGTAATGACCTGGGTACGATAACCGACCATCGAAAATGTCAGTTTTGTCCATCCCGGATGTGACGAAATGGAATAGTTACCGTCTATATCAGTAATTGTACCAACCCCCTTTCCTTCGTAATAAACATTCAGATAAGGAAGCGGGTCTCCCGAATCAGCATCGACAACAACACCTTGAATCTGAGCAGAAAGTCTGGTATATCCCAGAAACAATACAAGAATCAGCAGTAATCTCTTTATCATATAACGATTAATAGCCTAGTCAATTTACTTTGAGGGAGTAAAATTACATAGAGTAAAGGGTTTTCACAAATCCAAGCCCCCGAAATACGAAATTCTTACCTTTTTTTATGAATAATAGTATAAAAAAATCCATTCTTTCCATGAAAAAAGGGAGTAGAACGCCTCTACTCCCCCTTGATATGTCGCAAAAGAACAAATCTTAATCGATTGTTTCATCGGCCTCATAACCACCCATTTCGCGGATAGCATTCTTCAGCATCACATACTGCTGGAACAAATGATTGACAGGCACCTCACCCTGGGTATAATCATGCATCGGACTCTTCAGGAAGAAACTCAGGAAGCGCTGGATACCGTAACGTCCGGCACGGGCAGCCAAATCACTCAGCAACACTAAATCCAGGCACAAAGGAGCAGCCAGGATAGAATCACGGCACAAGAAGTTAATCTTGATCTGCATCGGATAGCCCATCCAGCCGAAAATATCGATATTATCCCAGCCTTCCTTGTTGTCGTTACGGGGAGGATAATAGTTGATACGTACCTTGTGATAGTAGTCGGTATACAAATCCGGTTGCTTTTCCGGTTCCAAAATAGATTCCAGTGTAGAAAGCTTGCTGACCTCTTTCGTATGGAAATTGGCCGGTTCATCCAATACCAGACCGTCACGGTTACCCAAAATATTGGTAGAGAACCAACCGGACAATCCCAGGCAACGGGTTCCGATAATCGGAGCGAAACCAGACTTAACCAAAGTCTGACCCGTCTTGAAATCTTTACCGGCAATCGGCATTTTCGTTTTTTCCGCCATTTCCCACATGGCAGGAATATCGACGGTCGTATTCGGAGCACCCATAATGAACGGAGCGCCCTCTGCCAAAGCGGCATACGCATAACACATGGACGGAGCCACATGCTCACGGTCATCGGCCTTCATCGCCTTCTCCAGAGCAGCCAAGGTTCCATGAACCTCTTCGCATACAGGAACATATATTTCTGTGGATGCAGCCCACAATACGACGATGCGTTCACAATTGTTTTCGGCCTTGAAACGGCGGATATCTTCACGCAACTGTTCTACCATGTCCCAACGTGTAGCAGCATCCTTCACATTGGATCCGTCCAGACGCTTGGCAAAATTACGGTCGAAAGCGGCCTTCATCGGTACAATCCGTACCAGCTCATCCTTCACCGGCTCGATATCTTTTTCCTTCAGAACTTCACAATGGACGGCAGACTGATAGGCATTTTCCGGAAATACATCCCAGGCACCGAATACAATATCATTCAAATCGGCAATCGGCACAATATCCTTGTAAGGCAGATATTTCTGGTTCTCACCCTTACCTACTCTAATCTTATCATACTGGGTCATGGAACCAACCGGTTTTGACAAACCTTTTCTGACCATCAGAACTCCCGTAATAAATGTAGTGGCTACAGCTCCCAAACCTACACACATTACCCCAAGTTTACCACTTGCAGGTTTTACATTCTTCTTTTCCATTTTTAAAATCTTTTCCTAGTATCTAGTGTAAATATTCCCTGCCAAGAGGGAACAACTCAGATAAACATTAAACTGCCCAAATATAGGAAATAAAGCCATACTGTAAAATAAAAAGCCTAAAATATGCCCCTAAAAGATACTTTTGGGACAGAAATTCTTTAAAAAGGAACATTTTATCGCTCATATCCCTCTAAAGATGAGATATTTAGAAGACACCCTTCAATATTAAAAGATGTTTAGATAATTTAAAACAAAGTAGTAAGTCGAACAGTTACGACCGTATCTTAAAAAATATATGTAATTTTGCGGCCGAATTTAGTCAACAATATTTTATGAATGACATCTGTTGCATAGGACACATCACACTGGACAAGATAGTGACTCCTAAACAAACAACCTACATGCCGGGAGGAACTTCTTATTATTTCTCACACGGTATCAAGCACCTGAAAGACAAAGACAACTACAAACTGGTGACTGCATTGGCTCCCAGCGAATACAAGGCTGTCGAAGAAATGCGGTCAGCCGGAATACAGGTAGAGGTGCTTCCGAGTAAAAAAACGGTATATTTCGAGAACGTTTACGGAGAAAATCAGGATAACCGTACCCAACGTGTACTGGCAAAAGCTGACCCGTTTACGGTAGAAGAATTGAAGAATGAAGAAGCCCGCATCTTCCATTTGGGAAGTTTGCTATCGGACGACTTTTCGCTGGATGTCGTCAAATTACTTTCCGGAAAAGGTATTTTAGCAGTCGATGCGCAAGGTTATCTGCGTGAAGTACGGGGACAAAAGGTTTTTCCTGTTGATTGGAAAGACAAACGGGAAGCCCTGAAGTACATTGACATCCTGAAAGTAAATGAACACGAAGCCGAGGTTCTGACAGGATACAAGGATGCCAAACAAGCGGCTCTGCAACTGGCAGAATGGGGAGTAAAGGAAGTGTTGCTGACATTGGGAAGTCTAGGTTCCCTGATTTATGCGGAAGGTGTCTTCCATCAGATTCCGGCATACCCTCCTAAAGAAGTGGTGGACGCGACAGGATGCGGAGATACTTATGCCATGGGATACCTGTACATGCGTAACAAGGGGGCTTCATACGAAGAAGCCGGATGTTTCGCCGCTGCCATGTCGACCATCAAACTGGAAAAATCCGGTCCGTTCAGCGGAACTGAAGAGCAAGTGTGGAACATTATCCGGAACAGTAACCTACACCCTCAGGTTATCTAACCGTCCGAATTTCCCTGAAATAGAAAAACAACGGGACGGCAGATGTGTACCAAAGCAACATCTGCCGTCCCGCCTTTTTATCTATCCAAAATCAGTTGGAGGATTTACCTACAGAAACCATCTTCCAGGCATAGAGACCTACAACCACATATCCGGCCCAAGGAACCAGGAATGACCAGGCTATTGTAGTACAATCGGCTACATACCCCATCAGCAACGGACCTACGACACCACCCACCGGCGACATCATCAGGAACGACGAAGCACGCTTCGTATGATTCCCCAACCCTCTCAATGCCAAGGCAAAGATGGTAGGGAACATAATGGCTTCGAATGCATAGCCACAGACCAAAGCACCCAAAGAAAGCCATCCCGCATTAAGGATAACAATTGAAGTCGTCACGACAGTTCCGACGGCACATCCCAGCAACATTTTCTCGGCAGGAACACGGCGCATAATCCAACTTCCCAGGAAACGTCCGACCATGAAAAAGCTCAGACCGCCGAATGACAAGGCCAGCGAAGCATCACGGGCACTCATCCAACCCTGGTCTACGACGTAATTGATAAAGAAGCTATTGATGGAAATCTCACTCACCTCATAGGCGAACAAGGCTATCAGACCAAACACGAACAACCGGTGAGACCAAAGCCCTACCTGATGTCCCGTTGCGTCCATTTCTATCTCGTGCTTGATTTCAGGCAATTGCACCTTCGAAAAGACAGCAGCTACCAGAAGCACGACAATTCCCATCCCTGCATAGGGGATGGCAATGTTTCCACTTCCCATGGAACCGTCTTCCGAAAAAAGAATCAAGCCGGCCAACAGAGGGGCGCAGATGCATCCCAAGCCATTGAAAGACTGGGCAAAATTCAATCGGCTGGCCGCTGTTTCGCGAGGGCCAAGTTCCGTAACATACGGATTGGCAGCAGTCTCCAAAAAGGTCAGTCCGCAACCAATCACAAACAGAGAGAACAAAAAGAAGTTGAACGACAACCAATATTGTCCGGGAATGAACAACAATGCACCAATGCCATACAACAACAATCCGAACACGACTCCTCTCCGGTATCCATACTTGGTGATGAACAGTCCCGCAGGAATAGCCATCACGAAATAACCCAGATACATGGTAGCCTGAATGAAGGCCGAATGCGTTTTCGTTATGGATAGCAATTCCTGAAAATGCTTATTCATAACATCCAGGATAGCATGTGCAAATCCCCACAGGAAAAACAGGGAAGTCAATAATACGAACGGAACCAAGTACCTTTTATCGACCAAAGTCGCTTGCTGTTTCTTCATATGGAAGTCTCCTCCTGTCTTTAAAGTACATAAGATAACAAATCCGGCAAATCGGTCAGAATAATATCAGGCAGCGACTCGTCAATTTCTTCGTTTCCCCAGCCTTCTCCTTTCAACCAAGCGACCTTGCAGCCTACAGCCTTGGCCGGAACCATATCTTTCGAGAACGAGTCACCTACAACCAAGACCTGCTCGGCAGGGAACCCCATTGCTTCAACCCCCAACCGATAGATGGCAGGATCAGGTTTACGTACACCGACCACGGAAGACTCTACAATTTCTGAAAAATAATCGGCCAACTGAAAATCTTTCAGAATGGTCTGGATATTTCCATAGAAATTAGAAACCAATACCAGGCGATAATGTGAAGCCAGTTCACGAACCACAGGACGTGTACGCTCCAGAACATCCAGTACATAGCGGTAACAGCTGTCCGCGATGTGTGAAGCATAAGCCTTTTCCGCTGCATCATTACGGTCTAACAGCCCTTTTTCCACCAAATACTCTATCTGGATACGTGTCTTAATCTGAAGAACCTCCAGAAAATTGTGTTCGGACTTTACCAAAGGTTGCCGGGCCAAAGTACGCTCCCCATGAACGTATGCTTCACGGAACGCTTCCTTCGTTACAGGAACCTGAAAAAGCTGATACTTTTCCCACAAGACTTCCGCCCAATGGCGGCTATTGGTATCTATGGTACCACCATAATCGAAGATGATACCTTTCAAATCGAACTTTCTACTCATTTTTCTCTATTTTACCGGTATTGTTGCCGACCTTCATCAGCAACACCCCTATCACAATCCATATCAACTCGCGCACCCGTGTAATCAATCCGGTATAGATACCGAAAGCACTCGGGATAGCCAGACCGCCGGTCGCCAAAGCAAAGCCTCCTTCACGTGCTCCCAACTGCATGGGCGAAAAGAAGAACAGATTGGCAAACAACGAAGTAAAAGCCATAATCAGCACACACGACAAGAAACTGACATTGGAAGTCAGAATATTCAAGATAAACAAGACTTCTACACAGCCCACGATACGAGCCAGGAACTCCAGTCCCAACGAAGCATAGAACGTTGTCTTACGCTGTCTGTGCAACTCGGCAATCTGCGCATCGACTCTTTCCAAAGCATCTTTCCGCTCAACCAGAAAACGGTTGGCCCATTTCTTTGCAAATGGAACATGGCACAACAACCGGATGGTTCTGACCGCCATTCCATTCTTATATCCCTTCATGAAAAAGTAAATGGCCAACAGACAGCAGACGCCCACAATTGCCAGAACGATACCCATTCCTAGATTCAACGGTTCCAGTACCAGATAAAGCAGCACCGAAAACATCCAGAAGCAGAAATGAGAAAAAATATGCATCATCACATACAGGATGACAGAAGAAGTCGCCTTACTGCCGCCGACATACGGTGTCAGCTCCATGATGCGGTACGGTTCACCTCCCATCAATCCTACCGGGGTAGCATAATTCAGGGCAAACCCGGAAACCGTCAGCTTATACACTTTCCAGAAAGGCACTGGAGCATGCTTCCCGTCTCTGATAATGATGTACCAGGACAACGCGTTCAGCAAATAAATAAACAGCCATAACAGAATGACTGCCGGAAACCAGATGCCCGCTTTCCTCAGGTTCTGCCACAATTCCTGATAGTCCATATCAAACGTACAGAGCATCACGACAATGGCAAAGATACCGAAGAACCAGAATATATTCCGAACCTTATCTTTCATCGGCGGGCATATTTAGCATACAGACGTGCACAGAGTGCTTCGTGCTGATGACGCATATAAACAAACAACGCGGTCATGACCACGATCTCAAAAATGAAATACAACCATGGTTCGCCAATCAGCAGGCTGATATACAAAGCGATGGCACGTGTATTGAACGTCAGGATATTCGTATATTTCATCAGCGGCAAGCTACCCTTCCGGAACTCATCACGCAATTCCTGCGGAATGGCATCACCGTATTGCTGCTGTACCATCGCATAGAAACGCTGGAAATTAGGAGTCATCTGCTCCTGCTGACGGGTATAGTTTCCATAAAAATACAGAAAAGCCTTCCACCAGAAATTGCCCTTCCAAGGCAGACTGTAGAAAATCTCGCGCTGCTGCTTGAAATTATCCAACTCGCTACCGGCTTTTCCTTTCAGGAAGAACAAATGGATGTTCCGGTAATAATCGGCCAACGTACACTGTTTGCTATGACAAACGGTTCCAGAGAAAACTGCAATCAACCAGATGGATACTCCCCAGGTAAGATGACTGTCGGCTCCGATACCAAAAGGCAAAGGCTGGTTGGTCAACCGCAAACAGATAGCCGCATAAATGGTAAAGAACCAGATATCCCCCGCAAAACCGTCCAACATGCGGCCCCAACGGGTTTTCTTACCGGTCATACGGGCCAACTGTCCGTCGCAACTGTCGTAATGATTGGCCCACATCAGCAACAGAATACCAATGATTGTATGTTTCATGTCCGGATAATAGAACATGATTCCAGCTGCTACTCCCAGAATAATAGACAAAATCGTCACAACATTCGGATGGACTCCTAGACGTTGAAAAAACAAAGCCCATACGTATCCGATGGGACGATTGAAATGGATATCCAGAAACTCTTCGGTATCCATCGACTTGAACGAAGCTTCAAGCCCTTTCTTTTCTGTACTCATTCGTTTTCAATTTTTGACATGATACGACGATAGATACATTCGGCTATTTGAGGAGCCGCCTCTTCACGACAACGGGCGAAACTAGGCCAGTCATTGAAATCGATGATACGAATCTCACCGGTTTTAGAGACTACACAGTCTCCTCCGTAAATCGGGACATTCAATGCCTCTGCAGCCTGGTTACCATATTTCTGCAACAGTTTCGCGTCGAAAGGATAGCCTCTGCTTTCCCCGTTGATGGCCTCCAGTCCGAATTTGCTATGCGACTGTTCAGTCGGATAAAACACATAAAAGAAATCGGTCTCCTGCACTCCGTAGAACTTCACCAAGTCCCCTATCAAGTGTTCGTTGACAACAGCCTCCGGAATTCCCCGTTTCCGGAAATCAGCCAATACTCTTTCGGCCTCTTCCTTACACTCAACATAAACCACATCTTCCTTGACCATGGCATGCGAATTTCCCCGTTTAATCCAGCACGGAAAAATATCCGGCGTAAAGGGCCCGTCACTCGGAATGATAAAACTCTTCGGATGAGGTACACCGTTGGCTATCAGCAACTCAGTCATAGCCTTCCGCACACAGTTATCGATTCCATACGCTGAATTGATAACCAGTGCTCCCCGGTCCTCCAGAAGCTTCAATCGCTGAATCGTTGCCCGGTCACGAGCCATATCAAAAATAAAATCGGCTTCAAGTTGTTCGCTTACAAACTCTTTTTCGGGATACACCGTTACTTCCATCCCCTTTTTCTCTAATGCTTCAGCTACTCCACGAAAAATAGCTGCGTCGTTTCCAACATGATTCGGTGAATACTCGTTACCTCGGCTCACACCGAGTATCCGAATCTTCTCTCCTTTTACAAACATCTCTTTCTTTTAATGATTATTCTTTATGATTTAAAAAGGCCTCAGCCTTTACAATATCGCTGGCATGATCCACATCCAGAATCTTACTGAACGGGTAAGCCTCCAACTGCAAACCGTCAGCCACCAGCTGACGCTGGAAATTACGCATGCGCGACATGCCTTTTTCCATACATTTCTCCAAAGTATCGATAGCCTTTGGCGTCAAGCAATAGATTCCTCCTGATATATAACGGCAATCCGGTGTAGCGGCATCATGGAATCCTGTAATATTCAATTTCTCGTCTGTCGAGATATACAACGGCTTTTCGTCGTCTATGTAATCGGTTACAGCCATCATTCCGTCCTTGCCGGAAGCCTTGAAAGCTTCAATAAACGCGGCGAATTCGTCCTCGCGGAAAATCGTATCGACCGTCGTCAGACAAAACTTGTCGTCTTTCAGGAAACGGCTCAATTCATAGAAACTGTGCATTGAGCTTGGGGTCGTCTTCACAATCACTTCCAACGGCACTTCCGCTGTCTCTTTCAATGCTGCTACATGCTCCTTGGTAAGCGCTACCTCGTTGTTAATGATAATCACCACCTGCTCGGCCCCATTCTGGGCAAAAATATGGACCAGGCGATCAATCATGGCCATTCCATTCAACTGTACCAACGGTTTCGGCAAAGCAACACCTTCCTGGGAGAGCCTTGAGCCCTCCCCGGCAGATATAATCGCAAATTTCATGTCTTATTCTTCTACTATATCTAATTTCAATTTATCACTGTCATCACGTTTCTCATAATACTGCTTACGCAGCGGACGGGCATTGATTTCACGCTCAATCTGGCGGTTACGGAACACATCCAGTGCAACATAAATGGCCTGACGGAAAGAATCTTCGGAAGCAATACCTTGTCCGGCTATATCATAAGCCGTACCATGAGCCGGCGAAGTACGGACAATCGGCAGCCCTGCGGTAAAGTTGACTCCTTCGTCCATAGCCAAAGCCTTGAACGGAGCCAGTCCCTGGTCGTGATACATCGCCAGAATGCCATCAAAATGTGCATAATTACCAGAACCCATGAATCCGTCTGCCGGATATGGTCCGAAACACAGTACTCCCTTGGCCATCATTTCCTGCATGGCCGGAATGATTACTATCTGTTCTTCAGTACCAATCAATCCTTCATCACCCGCATGCGGATTTAATGACAAGACAGCGATACGTGGACTGTCAATTCCGAAATCCTGCTTCAAGGAGCGATGGAAGATGGCCATTTTTTCCATAATCAGCTCTTTAGTCAAGGTTCTCGAAATTTCACTGACCGGAATATGACCGGTAACCAAAGCAACACGGAAATCATCTTTCAACAGAATCATCAAAGCCTTCTCACCTTTTCCTACGCGCTCCTCAATGTATTCCGTATGTCCCGGGAAATGGAATGTATCCGACTGAATGGTATGCTTGTTGATAGGAGCTGTTACCAGTACATCAAAGACGCCTTCCCGGTAATCCTGCAACGCTTTTTCCAGTGCGCTGAGTGCAGCCTTTCCGGCCTCTGCAGTCGGTTTGGTCAGTTCAACCTTCAACTCGTCTTCCGTACAGTTCAGGATATTCACCCGTCCATCCTGTATGTCTGCTCTCGAATTGACAATACTGAATGTAGTCTGTATATCCATCGCCTTGCGATGATATGCGGCAACCTTGGGTGAGCCATATATAATAGGTGTACACAACTCCAACATGGTAGGGTCAGAGAATGCCTTCAGAATCACCTCATACCCCACTCCATTTATATCTCCATGAGTAATACCTACTCTTATCTTCCGTTCTTCCATGAGTTATTTTTCCTTGTTTGTCTGTTGTTCATTATCTTTAGCCACATTCTCTTCCGTTATCTGATTGTCTACCGGAAGTTCACCCACTTCTTTTTCCTGAGGTAATTTCAAGGTATAAAGAGCAGCATTCAGTTTACGGATCTGGTCACGTTTCAGTTTTCCCGGATTATAGACAAATCCTTCTACCACGATAACCCTTCCATTGGCACGGTCTACACGGGCATGTGATACAAACGGACCGCCCATCGCATCGTTCTCCATCTCCCACAATCCACGCACTTCATAGGCATAATCCCCCTGCACCGCAATGTTACGGGCATCCACGAAGATTGAATCGGCAGTAACCATATACATACCTTCTTTGGATCCAGGAATATTTGCTTTCATCACAGAGTCTCGTTTCTCAATAAAATATGCCTTTGTAAAGGTTTCTTTGCTGGTATACGGATAGGAGTAAATCACAAAATTCAAATCATTCAGATTGCTGGAAGCCCACAAGAACTGTTGTCCCACCTTATAAGAGGAAAGCTCGACCGGCATCCAGATATCGCAATCAAACAGGCTTTGTACTTTAGTAGACAATGTTTCATTATGTTTCTTTTCCAACAGCTTCACTTCACGATTCATTTCCGCACGGGTAAAGAAATCAATGATGACTTGTCCGTTTTTAGCTACATATTCGGCAAACTCCTGCTGACTCGGCGACTGGATAGTCATAATCATCTGTGGAGAAGAATATGCGTCACGGGTATATTTGAACTTGGTTTGCGTATAGATATCCTGAATATCTACAATAATGATGTTACGGAACAAGCGCATCGTACGGTCAAAATAGTCAGGGCGCACCCGGGAAATCCGGAAAGAACGCTCCGGCTGCGGCAATCCCGGAACATCTGTATCGAGCACATGAAAGAGAGCACTGTCTGGACTGTTCCAACATTTATCATCAGCTACCACCAACACTTCATAAGGACGGCCGCTGGATACCGGTGTAACAATACTTTTACCATCTTTGTGACAAGAAGCCAGCACCAATACCATCAATGCAAAGCTCAAATAAAAGGCAAAACGTTTCATAAGTATTGAAAATTAGTTATTATCTGCATTCTTCTCTGCCTGTTGCTTGGCTGTAGACAACATGCCGCAGGCAGCAAAAATATCTTCCCCACGGGAAGCACGGATAGTAGCAAACAGGCCATGAGCCGTCAGATAATCGCGGAAAGCAATCATTGAATCCATGTCTGTCCCCTCCAAATCCACATTCGGGATTGCATGGAAACGAATCAGGTTCATCCGGCAATCCAGACCGCGTAAAAGGCGGACCAGTTCTTTCGCATATACCAGGCTGTCATTTACTCCCTTGAATACAATGTATTCAAAAGAGAGGCGACGCTGTTTGCTGAAATCGTACCGACGGAGGATTTCTACCATCTCCGTAATGGAAAAAGCTTTTTCGGCCGGCATCAGTTCGCGACGTTGCGCCGGGAACGGAGAATGCAGACTGATAGCCAGGTGACAGTCACTCTCTTCCAGGAACCGAACCAGTCCCTTGCGTAAGCCTACTGAGGAAACAGTAATACGCTTCGGACTCCACTGATACCCATAATCGGCCGTCAGCACCGTCAAGGCACGCAACACTTCGTCCAAATTATCGAAAGGCTCTCCCATTCCCATAAAAACCACATTGGTCAAGGTGTCCCGCTCCGGAATGGAATAAATCTGATTCAATATCTGAGCAGCCGTCAGACTGGCAGTATAGCCCTGCTTACCTGTCATACAGAATTTGCAGTTCATTTTACAACCTACCTGCGAAGACACACACAAGGTAGCCCTATCATCATCTGGGATATATACAGATTCTATGTAATCACCTTCCGGAGTACGGAAAAGGTATTTCACAGTACCGTCTACCGAGCGCATCTCGTGAACGGGTGCAGAAGCTCCCACTTCGTAATTTTCCTTCAACAGCTCCCTGTTCTTCAATGACAGGTTCGTCATTTCATCTATCGAAGCTACTTTCTTTTCATACATCCACGAAGCAAGCTGGTTCGCTGTAAATTTCGGCATTCCCAGTTCTGCGACCAACGTTTTCAGTTCATCCAGTGTTTTTCCTAACAACGGAATTTTAGTCGTACTCATTATCGATTCAAATTTAGCGTACAAATTTAGGCAAAAAAAAGATATAAATCCCTATCTTTGCCCGTATAAATATATTAAATATGAAAAAAGACATCACTTGTTTCATGCCATATAGCCATGAATGTCAACCCAATAGAACTTTGGAGGCATTCATGCGTCACCCACGGGTTGCGCACATATACCTGTTGGTACAGTCACCGTTAAATGACGAAGAGATACCAGCCCCATGCACACAACTGGTTGTAGAAGATTTATTCTCCACCCATACTTTCCACCAGATAGCCGCACACGCCGATACTCCGTTCCTGTTACTTTATACCAAAAGTCAATCCCTGGAATTGGGATACATGGCTCTGGAGCGACTCGTTGACTACGCCTCCACACCCGATACGGGCATGGTGTATGCCGACCATTACCAATGGATAAAGGGTGAACGGAAGGCACATCCGGTCATTGATTACCAGCTGGGTAGCGTACGCGATGATTTTGATTTCGGCTCATTGTTATTGTTCCCGACCAACCGCTTTCTGCAAGGCATCCATCAATTGGAAACCCAACCTTCCTACAACAGCTCCGCCCTGTATGCCTTACGCTTGTCCATCAGCCGCATGTTCCGGCTTGTTCATATCCGGGAATATCTTTATACGGAAATCGAAGAAGACACCCGTAAGTCTGGCGAGAAACAGTTCGATTACGTAGACCCACGCAACCGGGAGACCCAAATAGAACGGGAAGTTGCATTCACCTGGCACCTGAAGCAGATAGGCGCTTACCTGCCTCCTGTCACCCGGGAAATCAATTTCCAGGATGAGTTTGAAACGGAAGCATCGGTCATTATTCCGGTAAGGAACCGTGTCCGTACCATCGAAGATGCCATCCGCTCCGTACTGGAACAGGAGACCTCATTCCCCTTCAACCTGATTATCGCAGACAACCATTCTACTGACGGAACCAGTGAAATTATAGCCGATTATGCGAACCGTTACCCACAGCTGATCCACTTGATTCCTGAACAGACTGACTTAGGTATCGGCGGATGCTGGAACCTGGCTGTCAACCATCCGGCATGCGGACGCTTTGCCATTCAGTTGGACAGCGATGACTTGTACAGCGGTCCTGACACCCTGCAACGGATTGTCGATAAATTCCACCAGGAAAAGTGTGCCATGGTCATCGGTTCCTACCGGATGACAGATTTTCAATTGAACACCCTGCCTCCCGGTATCATCGACCACAAGGAATGGACCGATACCAACGGCCACAACAATGCTCTGCGCATCAACGGCTTGGGAGCTCCCAGGGCCTTTTATACTCCCCTACTTAGAGACATCCGCGTGCCCAACACAAGCTATGGAGAAGATTATGCGTTAGGACTGGCATTTTCACGTACTTACCGAATCGGAAGAATCTATGATGTGCTGTATCTCTGCCGCCGTTGGGAAGGGAATTCTGATGCTGCACTCAGCATTGAAAAAACCAACCAGAACAACAGCTACAAAGACAGTCTTCGTACCCTTGAAATCAAAAAAAGACAAGAACTGCTTCGGCAATCGAGACCTGACAACCAGGCTTGGACAGGCCCCGACTTTATCCAAAGTCAGCTTGCCTCTTGGGAATTGGCACGCAAGAACCACGAAGCACTGAAACAAGTGCAGACCCGGGAACTTCATATTGATGGAAACACCCTTATCATCCAGTTCAACCCGGCACGAGCCATCTCGACTCTTGCCAAACTGGACAAAGCTTCATTAGAGGCACGCCCATGTTTTCTTTGTCTGGAGAACAAACCAGCCGAACAGGAAAGTATCCGTATCAACCTGGACGAAGCCTTCGACGTGCGCATCAACCCTTATCCGATTCTTCCAGGCCATCTGACGATTTCTTCCGAAAAGCACCAGTGGCAGACACTGGCAGACAAAAACGAGAGACAGCTCCCTGGACGATTGGTTACCTGGTTCAACGAACATTTCGCACCCGGCTACACCATTTTTTATAACGGAGCAAAATGCGGAGCTTCAGCCCCCGACCATTTCCATTTCCAGGCCGCACAGCAAAAAGACATTCCTTTCATCCGCCAATGGGACCGTCTGATGGAAAGCGCCTGTCTGACCGGCTACGAAGTACAAGCCGACAACACCCTCTGCAAAGGCTACCGGATAGACAATTTCATCTGTCCTATCCAGGCTTTCATCACCGAAGGAAAAGCAGAAACGAGCCTCCGCCTGTTGAAAGAATTTCTGGAGACATTGCCACTCTATCCGGGAGAAACCGAGCCCAGGTACAATCTCTTTGCCTGGACAGACCGTCAAGGAAATTACGTAGCAGCGTATTTTCCACGGACAGCCCATCGTCCGTCCTGCTATACGGCCGAAGGTGACGAATGTATCATGGTCAGCCCCGGAGCATTGGATATGAGCGGACTGTTGGTCGTACCACGAAAAGAAGATTACGATAAAATCTCCGAGAATCAACTGTTACAGATTTATAACGAAGTATCATTATGACAGAACCCGAAATAAGTGTGGGCATCGTCAACGCCCAAGAAATACATTTTACCCTTCATGCCTTGTACCATGCCAAAGGAACAACCGTTTCCGGTCCACAATGCGTATCGTTCCACGAAGGAGGTATCCTCTGGAACGGAGAAGTCTATCGTGAACTCACCTTCCACCCCTTGGAAGAACAGGCATCTTTTGCGCTGGAGGATGTCACCATCGGTATCCATTTCCACTGGGAGCGCCAGGAAACCCAGACGTTTCTAGGAACATTGAAACTGGTTGTGGACGAAGGTAAAATTACAGCCATCAACCAGCTTCCGGTAGAGGCCTACCTCACCAGTGTCATTTCTTCCGAAATGAATGCTACGTCTTCACTGGAATTTCTGAAAGCCCATGCTGTCATCTCCCGCAGCTGGTTGCTCGCCCAGATAGAAAAAAGACAGGCCCTTAGCCAGAAAGACAGCGGGTTCTTCCCTTTTACCAAAACAGAAACCGAATACATCCGTTGGTACGACCGCGAAGACCATACCATCTTCGACGTATGTGCAGACGACCATTGCCAGCGTTACCAAGGAATCACCAAGGCCTCCAATCAGACCGTAGCAGAAGCTGTGAAAGCCACCCGCGGACAGGTACTTATGTACGAAAATACCATCTGCGATGCCCGTTTCTCCAAATGCTGTGGCGGCGTGACCGAAGAATTCAGTTACTGCTGGGAGAACAAGGATTTTCCTTACCTGAGTGCCATACGGGACAGCGGAAAAGATCAGACGATTCCAGACCTGACAGACGAAAAGCAGGCAGAAGCCTGGATTCGTACAGCCCCTGAATCTTATTGCAATACCAGAGACGCACATGTCCTTTCGCAGATATTGAACAACTACGATCAGGAAACCACCGATTTCTACCGCTGGAAAGTACGGTATACCCAAGATGAACTGACAGAACTGATACGCAGCAGAAGCCATTGTGATTATGGGCAGATTATCGACCTGATACCTGTCGAACGAGGAAAATCCGGCCGTATCAGCAAATTGAAGATTGTGGGGACCCTGAAGACATTTACGATAGGCAAGGAACTGGAAATCAGACGAACATTATCGGAAACACATCTTTTCAGCTCGGCCTTTGTAGTAGATAAAGGACCTGAAGAAGGAGGAGTTCCTTCCTGGTTCGAGCTGACCGGTGCCGGATGGGGACACGGAGTCGGACTATGCCAGATAGGAGCTGCCGTCATGGGAGAAAAAGGATATGCCTACGACGATATCCTCTTACATTATTATAAAGAAGCGAAAATCCGCAAACTCTATTAATACATTACCGGATGAAGAAGAATTCTCCTTGGACCTGGGTACCTTCCCTATACTTTGCCGAAGGGCTACCCTATGTAGCAGTCATGATTCTTTCCCTCGTCATGTACAAGCGTTTGGGAATCTCAAACACGGATATAGCCTTGTATACCAGTTGGCTGAACTTGCCTTGGGTCATCAAACCACTGTGGAGCCCTTTCGTCGACCTGCTCAAGACCAAGCGCTGGTGGATAGTCAGCACCCAGTTATTGATCGGAGCCGGATTGGCGGGAATTGCCTTTACCATTCCGACCTCCCATTTTTTTCAAACCACCCTGGCTATCTTCTGGCTGATGGCTTTCAGCTCGGCCACTCATGACATTGCTGCCGACGGGTTCTACATGCTTGGACTTACACCTCATGAGCAAGCATTCTATGTGGGTATCCGCAGTACATTCTATCGGATTGCCACCATAGCCGGACAAGGAGTTCTGATTATGCTGGCCGGTTATCTGGAAAAGACCACCGGAAGAATCAGCTATGCCTGGAGTATCACATTCTTCGTATTGGCCGGACTCTTTCTGGCTCTATACCTTTACCATACATTCATACTTCCACGGCCATCCTCTGACCAACCGACTGGAAGTCAGACTACCATACAAGGGATATTGGGGGAATTTCTATCCACTTTCCGTTCATTTTTCCAGAAAGAGCAGGCCGGAATCGCCATCCTGTTCATGCTCTGCTACCGCCTGCCGGAAGCTCAACTGGCTAAAATGGGTATCCCCTTCCTGCTGGACCCTATCGAACAGGGAGGATTGGGATTGACAACCGAACAGATAGGATTTGTTCAAGGAACCATCGGTATCATCGGATTGACCTTGGGAGGTATATTGGGAGGTATAGCGGTTGCCCGTCACGGGCTCAAACGCTGGCTTTGGCCGATGGTATGGGCCATTTCACTACCGGATGCCGTCTATGTTTATCTCAGTTATTTCCAGACACAGAATTTATGGATTATCAATGCCTGCATATTCATCGAGCAGTTCGGATACGGTTTCGGCTTTACGGCATACATGCTCTACCTGATTTATTTTGCCGATGGTCTCCATAAGACCGCCCACTATGCCATCTGTACCGCTTTCATGGCATTGGGGATGATGCTTCCTGGAATGATAGCCGGTAAGCTGCAAGAACTGTTAGGCTATCAACTCTTTTTCGTTTGGATTATGCTCTGCACCCTAGTAACCTTCGGAGTTACCGCTCTTTTACGCATTGACCCATCTTTTGGAAAGAAAGTTGTTGGATAATTGTGAAAAATTGCCGAATATTGCAGTCCGATAAGCGTAATATATAACTACAGAAAAAGAAAAACTATTAAACAATATAAAGGTATGAAACGCACTAATTATTTAGTTCCGATTGTTGTAAGCTGTTTCCTGGCAACCGGTTGTGTCAGCAAAAAGCAGTTTGCAGAATTACAGACCAGCTATCGTCAGTTACAGACAGAAAACAGCGACTTGTCCAAATCCTACCAACAGGCTCAGGTTACATTGGCCGAGAACCGCGCAAACATCAAAAGTCTGGAGGAACGGTTGGCCGAAGCCCAACAGAACAATGCCGACTTGAAGGCATCCTACGCATCCCTGCAAGGTTCTTTGGACAAAAGTATCCAGCAAGGGAACATCAACATCTCCAAACTGGTAGATGAAATCAATGCCTCAAACCGGTTCATCAAACAGCTGGTGGAAGCCAAGGACAAGTCTGATTCCTTGAACATGGTATTGACCAACAACCTGACCCGTTCACTCACCAAAGACGAATTGCAGGAAGTGGATATCAAAGTGCTGAAAGGGGTAGTCTACATTTCTTTGGCTGACAACATGCTTTATAAGTCTGGAAGCTATGAAATCAACGAACGTGCCGGTGAAACATTGAGCAAGATTGCCAAAATCATCACAGACTACAAGGACTACGATGTACTGGTAGAAGGAAATACAGATACAGACCCGATTTCCCGTCCGAATATCCGGAACAACTGGGATTTGAGTACCCTGCGTGCATCTTCTGTCGTACAGGAGCTGCAGAACAAATATGGAGTTGACCCACAACGCCTGACAGCTGCCGGACGTGGCGAGTACAACCCGATCGCAGACAACACTACCGCTTTAGGCAAACAGCGCAATCGTCGTACCCAGATTATCATCACTCCGAAACTTGACCAGTTCATGGATTTGATTGACCAGGCCCCTGAAGCTACTGATTCAACGGCCGCATCCATTCCAGAAGCTCCTCTTCCCATGGAATAAGCCTGAACATTGAACCATAAAAAATGCGTCGGAAACCGATTTGGATTCCGACGCATTTTTTGTTTGACCAAGCTTTTTATTTCAGAACAAAAAATAATTCTCCGTTTTTTTCGCTTGCTTCAATTTTGTCCTCTCTTAACAACCAACCCAATCCGAGGAACAAGTCTTTGTCTGCCTTGATTTTTGCAGCTTTCTTGATTTCCTTCTGAGTTTTTCCTTCATTTCCATTAAGTACTTCCCAAATCTGACCGGCAAGTACTCCTGCTTTTTCTTTCAACATAATCATTCGCTTTTAGTACATAAATAGGTCATACCTATATGAGTCTGTGTTTCTGCGGCAAAATTACAGAAAAACTCGTTTCGTTGTGCCTGAATAACTGAAAAATTTTGTTTTTACAGGCAGAAATAAGCTTTCTCGGTTACAATTTATGTTCCTGTTCAAGGAAATCACCAAATATACGGGCAGCAGTTTCAACCATTTTGGCACAAGGGCGTTTGGCATAATACTGACTGGTACGCGCTTCGGGAGTAGATACAATCGGCTCCTTCTTGGAGAGTCCCAACAAATCGGCACATCGTAAAGCACCGTTCTCTTCCTTGAATTTCTCTGCCAACTGCTGTACCAAAGCATAGTTGGCTGCCTTTCCTTCCCGGTCTGCCCCCTCTACCGCACTCCGTTCCAGGCCGGCCAGCAGGAACATACCGCAGGCGGCTCCGCAGGTTTCACGCATCCGGCCGATACCTCCTCCAAAGGAAGCAGCCATCCGTAAAGCCTGTTCCCGGGTAAAACCATATAAATCCGCATAAGCCGCAACGACCGACTGCGAACAATTATATCCTTCCTTAAACAAGGATACAGCTTTCTCTATACGTTCTTCTTTTGTCATGATATAACGGTATTGATTGGTTGACCACTCAAAAAAGCTTCAATATTCCGGACGGCCTGCCCCATCAGACGCTGGCGCGCCTCAAGAGTAGCCCATGCAATATGTGGCGTAATGAAACAATTCTTCACGCCAACCAACGGATGACCGGGAACCGGAGGTTCTGATGACAAGACATCAACGCCTGCCGCAGCCAGCAAACCTTTTTCCAGTGCTTCGGCCAAGTCAGTCTCATTGACCAAACCACCACGCCCTGTATTAATCAGAACAGCCTCACGCTTCATCAGTTTCAAGCGCTCCATATTGACCAGATTCTTGGTTGTTTCCGTCAAAGGGCAATGCAGACTGACCACATTACTGTCACTGAAGACCTGCTCCAATGAATCAGCCTTCCGGATACCTGCCGGAAGCTCTGCCGCAGACTTGCTGGTATAAGCCAGTACCTGCATACCGAAAGCCAAAGCAATGCGGGCAGTAGCCATCCCGGTATGTCCCAGGCCGATGACTCCCAAAGTCTTTCCGGCCAGTTCTACCAACGGAGTATTCCAATAACTGAAATCTGCCTGCTTGGTCCAATGTCCCGAAGCCACTTCTTCCGCATAATGTCCCACCCGCTGAGTGATATTCAACAAATGGGCAAATACCATCTGAGCAACCGAATCCGTACTGTATGCCGGAATATTCGTTACCGTAATCCCCTGTCTGCGGGCAGCCTCCAGATTGACAACATTATAGCCGGTTGCCAGAACCCCGATGTATTTCAAATCGGGCAATTGAGACAATGCCTCTCCATCCAACACCGTCTTATTGGTCAGAACAATTTGGGCACCGGTTGCCCGTTCTACGACCTCGCCCGGATGGGTACGGTCATATATCTTCACTGTTCCAAGAGCCTCCAAATCTTTCCAGGACAAATCGCCCGGATTCAGCGTATAGCCGTCCAGGACAACAATCTTCAAGTCTTCTTTCATCATTACCAGTCTCTCCTATTCTTTAAAGCGGTCACCCCACAGGTGTACCATCCGTTCTTTTAGTTTCGCCTCCGCCGGATTTTCCTGAGCATGCCAGATACGTGTCTGCGTTAACTCATCAGGCAGGAACTGCTGCTCTACAAAATGACCGGCATAGGCATGTGCATATTTATAATCTTTACCATAGCCCAACTGCTTCATCAGCTTCGTCGGCGCATTCCGCAAATGCAAAGGTACAGGCAGGTTACCGGTCTGGCGTACCAGTTCCAAGGCGGAATTGATCCCCTCATAGGCAGAATTGCTTTTCGGACTGGTTGCCAGATAAACAGTAGCCTCAGCCAATGGAATCCTCCCTTCGGGCCATCCGATTTTCATTACCGCATCAAAAGCCGCATTTGCCAACAGCAAAGCATTCGGATTAGCCAGACCGATGTCTTCTGAAGCGGAAATCACCAGCCGGCGTGCAATGAAGGCCGGGTCTTCACCGCCTTCTACCATCCTCGCCAACCAATAAAGAGCCCCATCCGGGTCACTGCCACGGATAGATTTGATGAAGGCCGAAATGATATCATAATGTATTTCCCCTTCCTTATCATAGGCCAACGGATTCTGCTGAAGACGGTTTACCACCTTTTCATCAGTGATGACCACCGGATCCTCACCATCCGCCTCCACCACCAGTTCCAGAATGTTCAGCAGTTTCCGGGCATCTCCTCCCGAGTAACGCAACATGGCATCCGTTTCCTTCAATTCGATGCGTTTCTCTTTCAATACCACATCTTTCGACAGCGCATGATGCAACAATTCCAACAAGTCCTCTTTCTCCAGCGATTTGAGAACATACAACTGGCAACGGGATAACAACGGACGAATAACCTCGAACGAAGGATTTTCAGTCGTTGCTCCAATCAAGGTTACTGTTCCTGTTTCTACAGCTCCTAATAAAGAATCTTGTTGTGACTTACTGAACCGGTGTATTTCGTCGATAAACAGAATCGGGCTCTGTTGTGAGAAGAAACGATTGCTGCGTGCTTTCTCAATTACATCGCGTACGTCCTTTACTCCAGAAGTTACAGCGCTCAATGTATAAAAAGGAGTTTCCAGCTTGTTGGCAATAATCTGTGCCAGGGTAGTCTTGCCCACTCCGGGAGGTCCCCATAAAATAAAGGAAGATATTCTGCCTGAATCAATCATTTTCCGCAGAATCGCCCCCTCACCTACCAGGTGTTTCTGACCGATGTAATCATCCAGCGTTTTGGGACGCATACGTTCCGCTAAAGGTTGTGCCATATTTCACGTTTTTATTCACGAAACAAAATTAAACATTTCTCCCGACAAAAGGAGGAGGAAAGACAAATAAAAAAGGCCCTTTTCACAAAGGACCTTTTTTAAGTTTTCAATAGGTATTAGTTTTTTTTAAGGTAAAAAGATTGTTTTCAGGATAACGCCACAAAGATGAGGCCTTTTTTTGAACCTACCAAATAAAAAATCATGTCTTATAACATATTTTGCTATTTTGACCTTTCAATTTACAAAATCGGTTCATCCAAAACATCATCTTTTGGCAGAAACAAAGATAAACATATTTTATAAAATTATCCCTCAGTACTTCACATTTTTTTCAAATGTCCTCCACTTTTTGCCTCTTATCAGATGTTCAGACGAATCCTGTCAGTTTCGGATAACTTTCCAATCCTATCTATTAGGTATATCTCAAAAGAATCATTACTTTTGCACATTGAAGAGAAAACAAGAAGTATTATGGCAGAAATGAATGCAACTGAAAGTTCAGAAAAGAAAAGCCTGAACTTCATCGAACAAATCGTAGAAAAAGACTTGAAAGAAGGTAAGAACGGTGGACGCATACAGACCCGTTTCCCGCCAGAACCGAACGGCTACCTGCATATCGGCCATGCAAAAGCCATCTGCATGGACTTTGGGATTGCCCAGCGTTACGGCGGTGTATGTAACCTCCGTTTCGACGATACAAACCCTACCAAAGAAGATGTAGAATACGTTGAAGCCATCAAGGAAGATATCCAGTGGCTAGGTTTCCAATGGGGAAACGAATATTACGCATCCGATTATTTCCAGCAGCTGTGGGACTTTGCCATCAAACTGATTAAAGAAGGCAAAGCATATATCGATGAACAAAGTTCAGAAGAAATTGCCGCTCAGAAAGGCACACCGACCCAGCCCGGAACAGAAAGCCCTTACCGCAACCGTCCGATTGAAGAAAGCCTGGAGCTGTTCGAAAAGATGAACAGAGGCGAAATCGAAGAAGGAAAAATGGTGCTCCGTGCCAAGATTGACATGGCCAATCCGAACATGCACTTCCGCGACCCGATTATTTACCGGGTAGTAAAAACACCTCATCACCGCACCGGCGATAAATGGAAAGCTTACCCGATGTATGACTTTGCCCATGGACAGAGCGACTACTTCGAAGGGGTTACCCACTCACTCTGTACACTGGAATTTGTGGTACACCGCCCGTTGTATGACTTGTTTGTCGACTGGGTCAAAGAAGGAAAAGACCTGGACGACAACCGTCCGCACCAGTATGAGTTCAACAAACTGAACCTGAGTTACACCCTGATGAGTAAACGTAACCTGCTCACACTGGTAAAAGAAGGACTGGTAGACGGATGGGATGACCCCCGTATGCCGACTATCTGCGCATTCCGTCGCCGCGGTTATTCTCCGGAATCCATCCGTAAGTTTATCGACAAGATTGGTTACACCACCTACGACGCGCTGAATGATTTCGCACTGTTGGAAAGTGCCGTCCGCGAAGACCTGAACGCACGGGCAACCCGTGTTTCAGCCGTATTGAATCCGGTCAAACTGATACTGACCAACTATCCGGAAGATCAGGTAGAAGAAATGGTTGCCATCAATAACCCGGAAGACCCGAATTCTCCGACACATACCATCGAATTCAGCCGTGAGCTGTGGATGGAACGTGAAGACTTCATGGAAGACGCTCCGAAAAAATACTTCCGTATGACTCCGGGGCAGGAAGTCCGTCTGAAAAACGCCTACATCGTAAAATGTACAGGCTGCAAGAAAGACGAGAACGGAAACGTGGTAGAAGTCTATGCCGAATATGACCCCAATACACGCAGCGGTATGCCGGAAGCCAACCGTCGTGTAAAAGGAACTCTGCACTGGGTAAGCTGCAAGCATTGCCTGAAGGCAGAAGTCCGTCTGTACGACCGCTTGTGGAAAGTAGAGAACCCGCGTGACGAAATGGCGGCTATCCGCGAAGCCAAGAACTGCTCAGCCCTGGAAGCCATGCAGGAAATGATCAACCCGGATTCACTGAAGGTATTGACCGAGTGCTATGTGGAAAACTATCTGGCAAATGCCAAACCATTGGATTACCTGCAGTTCCAGCGCATCGGCTACTTCAACGTAGACAAAGATTCTACTCCAGACCATTTGGTATTCAACCGTACCGTATCATTGAAAGACACCTGGAGCAAAATCAACAAATAAATCCATAAGGAGCCCTACGGAACATTTGCCATGGCTCAGGAATCATACTGGTAAAAACTTCTGAGCATGGCAAATGTTCCTTTTTTATCATTGACCTTTCAAATATTATTCACATGAACACTGACGATTTATCCCATTCTTTCCAGACTCCCGAATTTCTGGAAACATTGGCTAACTATGAAGAGATGGTCCGTCAGCACCGTACCTGTTACTTCGAAAGCAACGACTTGATTCTCCTGGCAGAATATTATGCCGCCCAACAAAAAATCAAAGAATCCGACGACGTTATCAAATACGCGCTCACCATTCATCCGGATAACCTGGAACTCCAGATATACCAATGCAATTCCCTGATAGCATCAGGGAAATTGGATGAAGCCGAGCAGCTACTGAACAAATTGCCCGACCAGCAAGATGAAGAGGTTATCTACGCCCGGGTCAATCTATGCCTGGAACGAGGCCAGGAAGAAAAAACAGACAGCCTGCTGATTCCACTAATGGAAAGTGAAGATTATGAACTTGACATGATGGTTGATATCATTAACCTGTTCTTGGATGCCAACAATGAAACCTACGCACGCAAATGGCTGGACCTGTTATTCGAACATTACGATAAGAGCGAACCTCTTGTACTGGAAATAGCTTCAGATTTCTACATGACTTTCAGACACTTTCCGGAAGCCATCAACACATATAACCAGTTGCTGGACATCGACCCATATCAACAGGGATACTGGTTGAACCTGACACGTGCCTATCTGGCAAACGGCCAGACCGAACAGGCCTTCAATGCCATCGATTTCGCATTGGCCATCGATGAAAACAACTCCAAGGCTTTGGAACTGAAGGGATACTGTTACCTGCAAAGTCTCAATGCGGAAGAGGCCCTCAAGTATTTCGAGCGGGCTCTACCGAACTGTGAAGACCCGGTAAGCCTCTACCAAATCATGGAAAAATGCTGCGACACTTTGGGAAATGACGAACAGAGCATCGTCTACCTGAACAAGATGCTGGAAGACCCTACCTGTTCTGATTTCGAAAAAGCTGTCTGTTACCAGAAACTGGCAAATCATTACCTGCTCCTCTCCGACTATGACAACTGTTTGAAGTGTACCCTCAAAGGACTGGAATACGATAACGGATTTGCGCCACTATATGTGATGCTTGGAGAATATTACCTGTTCGAAGACAATCAGCATGCTGCCGAACAGGAATTTGCGCACGCAGAAGCTTATGCGACCGACAAAAAAGAAATAGAGGAACAGATTTTCAGAGCCTACTTCCGGGCCTGCTATTTCCAGGAAGCCCTAAATTACTTCCAACAGTTGGAAGAAAAGTACCCGCTAAAGATGGATAGATATTATTTCTGTGTGGCCTATTGCTGCTATGCCATTCACGATGAAACAAACCTGATGAAATATCTGGTACGAGGCAACACCCTTCTCCAACAGTTCCAGGATGGACATGAGCGGCTACAAATACCTGACATGATGCCTGAAGCAGAAGATTTCATGAAACTGGCAAACGAAATCCTTTGCAAAATAGAAGAAGGAAGTATCCATCCTGAAGATTACTTTGACTTACCGGAACAACCACTTCCTTAACGGACGTTACTTCCTCCCCTCAAAAAAGAAGCATGTCGCAGAAGCAGGAAAACCTAGCTTTTACGACATGCTTTTTTTATCAGACGGGGAAATACCTGTTATTCTTTAGCCGATTTTGCCGAGAGTTTCTCCAGCAGATATACCAGAAGAAAACCTACCACCATCAGGACAGCAGCCTCCCAGACATAGACATTCGGTAAGATATTGGTTTCTACCAGGGGTTTTACTACCCCATGACTGTCGACATACGTCTGAACCGTTTCTTTCCACGGCCATACCTTATTCAACGACCCTAACATGAATCCGGTAAGAACCGACAAAGTGATGTTCCGGAAATGCTTCAAGGCAAACGAAAGTAAATGCGAGAAAGTAGTGATACCGATGAGCGCCCCCGCAGCAAATACCAGGATAATCTTGATATTAAAGGTCTTCACCGCTTCCATAATGAAGAAGTATTTTCCTAACAGCACCAAGATAAAGCTACCGGAAATTCCCGGTAAAATCATGGCACAGATAGCAATCGCTCCGCAGAGGAAGATAAACAACAGATTGGTGGGAGTCTCTGCCGGCGTAGCCACCGTTATATAATAGGCCACGGCCGCTCCTACAATAAATGCCAGAATCGTCTTCCAGTTCCATTCCTTGATATCTTTTGACACAAACCACGTAGAGGCCAACACGAGTCCGAAGAAAAAGGCCCAGACCAGCACCGGATGATCGGTCAGTAACCAGGTAATGACTTTGGCCAATGAAAAAATACTGATACCGATACCCAATATGATGGAAAACAGGAAAGCGGCATTGATATGCTTGCAGAATGCAATCCATTTGCCCGTGAAGAAAAGTTTCAGACTCTCCCCGTTAATACTCTTGATGGAGTTGATCAGTTCATCATAAATGCCTACAATAAAGGCTATCGTTCCTCCCGATACCCCGGGAACCACATCAGCGGCTCCCATAGCCATGCCTTTCAGAGTCAGAAAAGCATAATCCTTTAGTTTACGTTCCATATATAAATTATCTTCCAGATTTTAATGGCGCAAAGTAACAGAAAAAAAACAAGTTATGAAACTCCCATTCCACATTTCCCGGCCTTCCATTCTAAAAAAATAAAAAAAAGCCAATCTTACCGGATAAAGATGAACCATTCTGCTTTTCATTTGTTATATTCGTAGAAACAATTAAAACACAACCATAATGGCAAAAACAGCTTTTAAAGGAAATCCGGTTTCATTGGCCGGAGAATTCATTCAGGTAGGCGCACAGGCTCCAGATTTTACCCTCGTTAAAGGAGATTTGGGAAATTACACGTTGGCAGACTGCAAAGGAAAATTCACAGTACTGAATATTTTCCCAAGCCTGGATACCGGAGTATGCGCGGCATCAGTACGGAAGTTCAATCAACTGGCAGCCGGAAAAGACAACACGGTAGTACTGGCTGTATCGAAAGACCTTCCGTTTGCACAAGGACGTTTCTGTACGGCAGAAGGCATTGAGAACGTAGTTCCCTTGTCCGATTATCGCTATACCTCTGATTTTGGTGAAAAATACGGTGTACTGATGACAGACGGGCCGTTGTGTGGTTTGTTGGCCCGCGCCGTAGTAGTCATCAATCCGGAAGGAAAGATTATCTATACCCAGTTGGTTCCCGAAATCGTGGAAGAACCGAACTACGAAGCAGCTTTGGCAGCTATCGGATAACAAAAACTAGACAACCTTATACAAAACCACATAAAAAAAGCCGGACCCGGGAACGTATATTCTCCGAAGGTCCGGCTTTTTAAATATTCTATTGACAAGAACTCCCGTCATTTAAAAAAGGTGGCTCAGTCCGCATCCCCTACGAAATCCTTGATGCGCTGCTCTTCAGTCAGACGGCATACCAGCAGCATATCATCATGTTCGGCTACGATGTATCCGTCCAAGCCTTGTACGACCACCCGTTTCTCCTGGGTTGTATGGATGATGCAGTTCCGGGTTTCATACGTCTTGATATCCGGACCGATATTTACGTTACTGTGTGCATCCCGTTTCATATTCCGGTACAAGGAACTCCATGTGCCCAAGTCACTCCAGCCGAAACTTGCCGGAAACGCATAGATTTCATCCGCTTTTTCCATCAATGCATAATCAATCGAAATATTTTCACAGGTAGGGAACAGTTCATTGATCATCTCCTGCTCCTTATCCGTATAATAGATGGGAAGCAAGCGTTCGAAAATACGGGCCATCGGCGGCTGGTATACACGGATGGCATTGACAATGGTATTTACGTTCCACACAAAAATACCGGAATTCCAGAAGAAATTATTCCTACGCAGGTAGCGTTCGGCTGTTTCCAGGTTCGGCTTCTCCTTGAACCCGTCTACCCGATAGATTTCCTTGTTGGAAGGACAAGCCATCGACAGGTCGATATCAATATATCCGTAACCCGTTTCCGGATAAGTAGCCTTCATACCCAGCGTCACGATAGCATCCGAGTCTGCTGTAAAGCTCATGGCTGAACGGATAACGCGGGCAAACTCCCTTGTATCCATCACAAGGTGGTCACTGGGAGTCACAACCAGATTCGCTTTCGGATTCTTTGCCTTGATTTTCCAGCTGGCATACGCTATACAGGGAGCAGTACTCCGCCGGCACGGCTCCAACAGGATATGGTCATCCGGAATGTCGGGCAACTGCTCCTTGACCACATCCTTATATTTTATCTGAGTCAAAATCCACGTATTCTCAGCAGGACAAATATCTTTGAAACGGTCTACTGTCATCTGAATCAGCGTACGTCCACATCCTAATACATCGATAAACTGTTTAGGCAGATCAGTCGTGCTCATGGGCCAGAATCGGCTTCCGATGCCACCGGCCATAATGACCAAATGATTATTTAAGGGATTCATAGTCTTCTAATTTCAAGTCCGTATGCAAAGATAAATAATTATTGGAATAAAAAAAGGTCTCTGCCTAAAATTTTAGCAGAGACCTTCTCATTCGTCGAAAACGTTTATCAGCAATACATGTTAACAATAGCTTCATATAATTCCTGCTTACCGCTGGTCTGTTTCGGTTCGCCGGTTACTTTGGCATACGCTACCACATCTTCCAGGGTCAACTTGCCTTCTTCGAATTCCTTGCCTTTGCCAGAATCGAAGGAAGCGTAACGGTCGGCCAGCATCTTCTTGTACGGAGATTCTTCCAACAGCTTCGCTGCATTCAGCAATGCACGGGCCATAGCATCCATACCGGCAATGTGAGCGATGAAGATATCTTCCAGGTCTGTAGAATTACGACGGGTCTTTGCATCAAAGTTAGTACCACCGTTACCCAGACCACCGTTACGGATAATCTGCATCATAGCCTGAATCAGTTCGAAGTTGTCAATCGGGAACTGGTCTGTATCCCAACCGTTCTGATAGTCGCCACGGTTGGCATCGATAGAACCCAACATACCGTTATCTACAGCGACACACAGTTCATGTTCGAATGTATGTCCGGCCAACGTAGCATGGTTCACTTCGATGTTTACCTTGAAATCCTTATCCAGGTTGTGAGCCTTCAAGAAACCGATGACAGTTTCTGTATCCACATCATACTGATGCTTGGTCGGTTCCATCGGTTTCGGTTCAATCAGGAACGTACCGGTAAATCCCTTGGCACGTGCATAGTCACGGGCGATGGTCAGCATCTGTGCCAGATGTTCCTTTTCACGTTTCTGGTCTGTATTCAGCAGTGACATGTAACCTTCACGGCCGCCCCAGAATACGTAGTTGGTACCACCCAGTTCAATAGTCGCATCGATAGCGTTCTTAATCTGAACGGCAGCACGGGCTACTACATCAAAATCCGGATTTGTAGCGGCACCGTTCATATAACGTGCATGGCCGAACACATTGGCTGTTCCCCACAGCAGTTTGATACCTGTTTCAGCCTGTTTCTGTTTGGCATAAGCCACAATTTCTTTCAGATTTGCTTCATATTCTTCGATGGTATCAGCTTCATCACACAAATCCACATCATGGAAACAATAGTATTCGATACCCATTTTCTGCATAAATTCGAAACCTGCGTCCATCTTGTCTTTTGCAGCCTGAACCTTATCCGGATTTCCTTTCCAAGGAAATTTCTTGGTACCGCCACCGAACTGGTCACTACCTTCGGCACACAATGTATGCCACCAAGCCATTGCGAATTTCAACCAATCCTTCATTTTCTTTCCCATTACTACCTTTTCTGCGTCATAGTAACGGAAAGCCATCGGGTTCTTGCTTTCTACACCTTCGAATTTGATTTTACCGATTCCAGGAAAATACTCTTTTGTTGCCATAGTTTTTCTTTTTAAAGTTAATTAAAATATATAATAAGTTTATCAATCAATTGTTTGGTGCATACATGTCAGCCAACGTTGGTAGGCGTCTTCGTACGCTACCCTGTCCGCCTCTTTCGGTTCGATGACAGCCAGTTTATCCAAAGAGGCGAAAGCTTCCTGGTTGTCCCGATAGATTCCGGCTCCCATACCCGCACCTTTGGCAGCTCCTACAGAACCGTCCGTATCATACAGTTCAATCGTCGCTCCCGTTACTCCCGCCAGTGTCTCACGGAAAATCGGACTCAGGAACATGTTTGCATGACCGGCATGAATTTTACGGACATCCATTCCCATACTTTTCATAATGTCAATGCCATAACGGAATGAGAACACAATACCTTCCTGTGCGGCACGGATAATATGGCTACGCGTATGGATATTGAAATTGATGCCATGGATGGAACAACCGGTTTCACGGTTCTGCAACATCCGTTCCGCACCGTTGCCGAAAGGCAAGATGCTGATACCGGCAGCACCGATAGGTGCCTGAGCGGCAAGTTCATTCATTTGCGCATAAGAAACTCCTTCCGGAGCTACCGTACGTTTAATCCAGGAATTCAGGATACCTGTCCCATTGATGCAAAGCAAGACTCCCAAACGGACCTGTTCTTTTGTATGGTTCACATGTGCAAAAGTATTGACACGAGATTTAGGATCATAGTTTACGGTTCCGTTCACTCCATAAACGACTCCCGAAGTACCTGCCGTAGAAGCGATTTCACCCGGATTGAACACATTCAGCGAAAGTGCATTGTTCGGCTGGTCACCGGCACGATATGTCACCGGAACACCTTCCTTCAGGCCTAATTCGGCAGCTGCTTCGGCTGTTACCCGTCCCTGTTCCGAGAATGTCGGGCGAACAGGAGGAATCAGTGAAGAATCAAAGCCGTAATAATCCATCAGGAAACGGGCCACTTCTCCTTGCTGGAAATCCCAAAATATCCCTTCTGAAAGGCCGGAAACCGTAGTACATATTTCACCGGTCAGTTTCATGGCGATGTAATCACCCGGCAACATAATCTTGTCAATCTGTGCATACACCTCCGGTTCGTTTTCCTTGACCCAAGCCAGTTTGGAAGCGGTAAAATTACCTGGAGTATTCAACAGATGTGCCAAGCAACGCTCCTCACCCAATGTCTGAAAAGCTTTTTCACCGTATGGAACAGCACGGGAATCACACCAGATAATAGCCGGACGCAACACCTGTTGGTTCTTGTCTACACACACCAGACCATGCATCTGATAAGAAATTCCGATTGCAGCTATCTCATCTTTCTTCACACCGCTTTCTGACATAACCGCATCTGTAGCCAGCTTCAAATTGGCCCACCACATTTCCGGACGCTGTTCCGCCCAACCCGGATGAACAGCTATAATCTCCGCTTCAACTTTCGGATAAAAAGCAGAAGCTACACATTTGCCGGTTTCGGCATTTACCAGACTGGCTTTTACCGAAGAACTACCGATATCATATCCAAGCAAATACATACACACTCTCCTTGATTTATTGTTTTTTTAGTTTATTATAAATACTCCTATCAAACTTATAGTACCGTGCGGCGCGATGTCTCACTCCCATCTCCTTCTCATCCAAAGGAACCACATACGGCATCAGAGCAATCCGCTTATGGAAATTACGGACATCAAACTCTTTATCGTAGACCAACTGGTAAAGGATACGCAACTGGGTTGCCGTAAACTTACGCGGCAACAGATCAAACATGACCGATGGCGTATTTTCCACATAATGCCGAACATAAGCCAATGCATCCTTGAGGATTTGCAGATGGTCGAATGCCAATGTCTCCACTTCTGAAACCGGTTTCCAACAAGCGTCGTATGTGGCAGTCAAGTTCCGGTTGTGCTGGTCAATCTTCAGCAAAGACAGATAAGCGATAGTCACGATACGTCCGACTTTGCTTTCCGTTATCCGGTGAAAACGTTCCAGCCACAGCACATCCTTCGGATCGGCCGTACGGTCTATTGAGCCGTATGCCTTGAACTGCCCCATTTTAATGTTCTTCAAACCGGTTAGTTCTTTCAAGACCCGTTTCGCGGCATCATCCAAGTCCTCATTCGCATAAATCAAACTTCCTGGCAGCTTCAACACATTCAGATCAGCATCCGGCTGTCTTCCCACCTGGCTTACCAGCAACACACGGAATTGTTCACCGTCAAACCCTATCAGCACACAGTCCACAGAGACATGCACATCGATTACCATATTTTTGTCTTCAGCTGCCATTGTTTGAATCATTTTGTTTTCAACACTGCAAATATAAGTAGTTTTTCAATACGAAGGAAACAAAAATCGTATTTTTTATAATATTATAAAACACTATTTTACAAGCTTATAGATTTCGTACTTTATACAATATAAATGATATATATTATTGTAGTATATACGATATGTATTCAAACAGTTATAAATCAGCGATTCATTCTATGCGGAGAACCGTTAGAAACAAAAAAAGCACTATCTTTGCCTCATCTATCATATCCATTAAAATCATGAAAACTTATCCATGCATACTGACCATAGCCGGTTCCGACTGTAGCGGTGGAGCCGGTATCCAGGCCGACATCAAAACAATTTCTGCGTTGGGAGCATACGCAGCCAGTGCCATTACGGCCATCACTGTACAAAACACCCTCGGTGTCACAGGCATCCACCCCGTCCCCCCCGAGTACGTAAAAGGACAGATAGAAGCAGTAATGACAGACATCCGCCCGCAAGCAGTCAAAATCGGTATGATCAACGACGTGAAAATTGTAGAGGTCATTGCCGATGCGATACAGAAATTCCGCCCGCGCTTTGTCGTATTCGACCCTGTTATGGTTTCAACCAGCGGATGCAAGCTGATTGAAGACGATGCCATTACGGCATTGACCACCCGGCTGATGCCACTGGCTACGCTCATCACGCCTAATTTAAGTGAAGCCCAAGTACTCACCGGAATCACCGTCAACGACCGGCAGTCCATGCAGGCCGCCGCTCAGGAACTGCTAAAACTGGGCAGTCAGGCAGTATTGGTAAAGGGAGGACATCTGGAAGGTGGCCGTATGTACGACCTGCTGCAAGTGAGGAACGAATCCGAGCCTCACCTGTTCGCTGCGGATAAGGTGAACAGCTCCAATACCCACGGTACCGGATGTACACTCTCATCGGCTATTGCGACCTATCTGGCATTGGGCAACCCGCTGGTAACCGCCGTAGAGAAAGCCAAACAATACGTCTGGCAAGGTATCCTGACCGGTAAAGATGTACATATCGGCGAAGGGCATGGACCGCTAAATCATTTTCATAGCCCGCAGGCAATGCACATTTTCACGGGAAATGAGTAATATGTCAAAAGATTAATTACCTTTGCACGCAGATATTAATCAAACAATCAAAACAGACATTTATGAAAGCATTTGTATTTCCAGGACAGGGTGCCCAGTTTGTAGGTATGGGCAAAGACCTGTACGAAAGCTCACCGCTTGCCAAAGAATTATTCGAAAAAGCCAATGACATCTTAGGTTACCGTATTACAGATATCATGTTCGAAGGAACAGACGAAGACCTGCGCCAGACCAAGGTTACCCAGCCTGCCGTATTCCTGCATTCAGTCATCTCAGCACTGTGCATGGGCGAAGACTTCCGCCCTGAAATGACAGCCGGTCATTCACTCGGCGAATTCTCGGCTTTGGTAGCTGCCGGCGCACTGTCGTTCGAAGACGGTTTGAAACTGGTATACGCCCGTGCCATGGCCATGCAGAAAGCTTGCGAAATGCAGCCGTCTACCATGGCAGCCATCATTGCACTGCCGGATGAAAAGGTAGAAGAAATCTGTGCGTCAGTCGCTGCTGAAGGCGAAGTCTGTGTAGCTGCCAACTACAACTGCCCGGGACAGATTGTCATCTCTGGCAGTATCGAAGGCATCAACAAGGCTTGCGAACTGATGAAGGCTGCCGGTGCCAAACGTGCCTTGCCGCTCAAAGTAGGCGGTGCCTTCCACTCTCCGCTGATGAACCCGGCCAAAGTAGAACTGGAAGCCGCCATCAACGCTACGGAATTCCATACTCCGAAATGCCCGATCTATCAGAACGTAGATGCTAAACCGCATACAGACCCGACTGAAATCAAGACCAACCTGGTAGCTCAGCTGACTGCTTCCGTACGCTGGACACAAACGGTACAGAACATGATTGCCGACGGTGCCGATGACTTCACTGAATGCGGTCCGGGCGCTGTACTTCAAGGCCTTATCAAGAAAATCAACAAGGAAGCCAACGCTCACGGTATCGCTTGATACACGTCAACTAGCATGTCCTTCGGAAACTAAATGAAAACGAACGGACATTTTACATAAAACGTCCAGATGTTTTTACGCAAACGTCCGTTTGTTTCAATCAGAACAAACGGACGTTTTTTAATGCCCGGTCTACACTTCATGCAGACCGGCTATACTTGCTGTTTTTGTTCGGTTACCTACCCGCTATTTGCCTAGGGAAATCTTGAAGATCTTTCCGTTTCTGGCAGGAAGTTCTGTTCCAAAAGCCTTGTCGGGAGTAAATGAAACCTTGCTATCCTTTCCACTGAGCAGTTCTTTGGCCGTACATTGGGGAAGTACCGGCATCTGCAGGTATTCGAATGCATGAGGCGGAATATTGACACCCACCCGTACCGGTATGTCATCGAAGTTGACGACAATCAGCAACACTTCTTTACCGTATTTACGCAGGAAAGCATATTGTTTGTGCTCATTCATCTGCCAGCCACCCTGATTGACATACATCAAATCAAAGAATTCACCCTGGCTGATGGCCTTCTCCGTATTGCAAAGATTCAGCAGTTTCTGATAGAATTTCTGCAGTTCCTTTTCCTTGGCATTCAACTGATGACCGTTGAACCGTCCGTGGTTGCTCCAGCGGCGGATGGTATTGACAGTCCAGTAATCGAAGATGGTGGTCCGTCCGTCTCTTCCGCTGAATCCTTCGGAATCCATACCCGGTTCACCAAACTCCTGACCGAAATAAATCATCATCGGGTTGGTGTTCATACAAGCCGATACGATGAGAGCAGGTAATGCCTTGAACGCATTTCCGGCAAAGAAGTCGGAGGCGATACGCTGTTCGTCATGGTTCTCCAGGAAGTTGAGCATGTGGCTCTGGATGTCGTTCACGCTCTGCCAGCAGGAAGTGATGGCAGTAGCCGACGCGTAGCCACAAGTGATGGCACGCAAGGTATCGTACAGTCCCACCTTATCGTACAGATAATCGAAATGCCCGTTCTGGATATAGTTACGATATTCGTTCGGATTATAGACTTCGGCTATAAAGACGATGTCCGGATAAGACTTCTTGACCTGAGGAATGGCCCATCCCCAGAATTCGCAGGGCACCATTTCAGCCATATCGCAACGGAAGCCGTCGATGCCTTTGCCGGCCCAGAAGAGCAGGATGTCCTTCATCTTCTGCCAGGTGTCCGGAATCGGGTCGAAGTGACAGCCCGTGTTGTGGATATAGTCTACACCGTAATTCAGCTTGACAGTCTCGTACCAGTCGTTCCGGTTCGGCCAGGCGTCAAAACGGTTGTTTCCGGTAGCTTTGGCCGGAAATTCCTCGTAGGCTACCCCAGATTCCGGATCGTACAGGTCGACTTCTCCCTGCAGTTTTTCTCCCGGTATGTAGTAAAAATTGTTGTTCGGACTGAAAGCCAGACTGCTGTCATCGTTCTCTCCCAAATCCTTCACACCTTCCGGACGGGCAAGGGAATGATACTGACGGGCCACGTGGTTCGGCACAAAGTCCATGATGACTTTCATACCGCAGATATGTGTACGTTTCACCAGAGCCTCGAACTCTTCCATGCGTTTGTCTACGTGTACCGCCAGGTCCGGGTCAATGTCATAATAATCTTTGATGGCATAGGGAGAGCCTGCCTTTCCCTTGACTACCGACGGATGGTCTTTCGGAATGCCGTAGGCCGAGTAGTCAGTCTGTGTGGCATGAGCTATCAGACCGGTGTACCAGATGTGGGTCGCTCCCAGTTCCTTGATCTTATGGAGGGCTTGTTCAGTAAAATCGTCCATTTTTCCACAGCCGTTCTCGGCCAGTGTACCATTCGGACGGCAACCGATGTTTTTGCTTCCGAACAGTCGGGTAAATACTTGATAAATAATCATTTTCTCTGTAGTTCCCATAGTTCTGTGTTTAGTGGTTTATTTGTTTTTCTGTTTTCGGCGGCAAAGATAACAAAAAACAACGAATAATCGGTATCTCATTTTTTTGCATTATCTTTGCACCGTTTATCCCCTAAAGATATGTATATATTCCGCTCTATACACGAGATTGTAACCACTGTCAATGCAGCCAGAGTCCTGCTGACCGAAATGTTCGAGAAACGGAAGACGGTCAATTTCAAGTACTCGGAGGCACTCGCCCTGTTGAAAGACGACGAGAACCGCCTCAAGCTGCTCATCGAAAAGGAGGTGATTCATCAGAACGGCAACGAAGTGGCACTCGATGCCCGTTTCCAGGACTTTTTCGAGCTCCTGCTGGAAGCCAACGAGGAAATCAACACGGCCATCATCGATGAACACATCGAATACCTGCACGAACTGATGGACTATTACCTGAAAGAAAAGGTACCCGCACGGAAAAACAGCTACGTACGGAACATCAAGATTACGTTCCGGAAAATTGCGCGCACTACCATCCGGAACATCATGAACCTGCAGACCAGTATTGACAGCGCCTTCAAGCACGAACCGACTTACCAGATTAAGATAGCCAAACTGGAGAACCTGGACAAGAAACGCATCAACATCCAGCGCCTCATCGACAGTACCGAAAACCTGATTCTGCACGAGGAACGTCTGTTCTTCCAACAGGCCACCGACGAGGAACTGGACCGCATCCTGCTGGAACTGCGGAGCGAACTCCAACTGTCGGCACACAGCCTGATACGTGCCCAGCAGGACATCATCAACTACCTGAATCAGATAAAGAGTCAGGTTATCCTAGTGGAGAAAATCCGGAAAGTCAAACAGTTGATGGACCAGTTCGAACTGCGGACCAAGAGCAACCTGGCCGAAGTGATGGAGAACGACCATTCGGTCCTGGTGGAAGGCAATACCCCCTCTTCGTTCAAGCTGTCCATCCCCTACCTGAACACCGACGAGGCACGCCCCATCATCCTGAAAGTACGGAAAAACCTGCAATACAAAGAAATCATCCGAAACAACGAAGCCGGAGCTTTCAGTGAAGAAGACATGACCACGGCCTCCATGTACGAGGAACTCATCGACTTCGGCGAGACACTGGAAAGCTACCTGCAACTGCAGGCCCAACGCCAATGGAACGATAAGGATGCCGAACCGGAAGACCTGTTCACCTTCCTGATGCACCATACCTTCAAACGGGAAGTGAGCGAACAGGAACGGACCACCCTGTTCTGCCAGCTGGTTTCGCTCTACGAGAACATGTTCCGCATCAGCGAAGACTTCGGCGTGTACAAGAATTATGAATACGTAAAAATCTACCCTGCCTGAATATATGGAACTGAACATACAGATACCTGCACATACGGCCGATATCTTCGACCACCTGCAGAAAGGGCTGTTCATCAACTCGAACAGCTGTGACGAAAACATACGCCAGATGTACGATGAAATAGACGACCACCTCGAAGCCCTGTCGCTCTATTTCGCCCAGATAGGCTATACGCTGGAACGGGGCAACGAATATTTCTATTTTTCGCGTACCGAGCCCCGCATTACCCTCGAACAGAAGATAGCCCGCGCCTATTACTGGATTGACATCTTGGACCTGTTCAAGACGTTCAACGAGACCTTCGGACCGGGGTACCGGTTCCAGCCGGAACAGATACTGGTGGAAGCAAACATCAACGTCATGCTGCAGAACAAGCTGGACAGCATCCGCAAGCACACCTCCGACAAGGAAATCCGCAAGGACGTGCTCGACAACATCATCCGCCAGCTGGTGAAGGACTCTTTCCTGGAGCTGGAGAACGAAAAGAACAACGTATACAAGGTAATGAGTTCCTGGCATTACCTGGAAAGACTAGTGGAAAGTATCAACATTTACGACGAGACCGAAGAAGATGAGAAACCTGAATAGAATCATTTTTATCAACAGTGCCAACATACCCTACGCCGATGACATCTACCTGAACGGAAACGTGCATTTCATCGGTACTCAGGGAGTGGGAAAAAGTACTATCCTGCGCGCCATCCTGTTCTTCTACAACGCCGATACCCAGAAGTTGGGTATTCCGGTAGAGAAACAGAGCTACGCCGAATACTACTTCCCCTACTCCAACTCCTACATCGTTTACGAAGTGGCTACCGAACAGGGCGCCTTCTGTATCTTAACATACAAGTCGATGAACCGCATCTGCTACCGGTTCATCGATTCCCCCTACCGGAAAGAATTCTTCATCGACGAGAACCGTACGGCCTTCAGCGGTACCGAACGCATCCGTATGGCTCTCGACAAATACGAGGTGGACTATTCGCGCATCATCTATACGTACGAAGAATACCGGAACATCTTGTACGGAAACGGCGTGGAGGCCGAACTGAAGAGGTATTCGCTCATGGAGAGCAAACAGTACCAGAACATCCCGCGGACCATCCAAAACGTGCTGCTCAATTCGAAACTGGATGCTGAGTTCATCAAGAAAACCATCATTTCCTCCATCAACGAGGAAGAAACGGCGGTCGACCTGAACAGCTACAAGGAGCATTTGAAGAACTTCGAGACCCGCCTGCACGACATCGAAGAATTCCAAAAGAAGGAGACCCAAAAACTCTGCAAGGAAATCACCCGATGCTCGCAGGAACTGAACCGGAAACAGACGGCCCTGGTACAGGACTGTAAGGAGCTCCGACAGGCTGCCAGACAGGCTAGTGAACAATTGCCGTCGTGGCAAGAAAAGCAACGCGAGGCAGAAACCGGGAAAGCCCAGTTGAGCGCACGGAAACAGGCCTTGCAGGAAGAATCACAGCAGCGTTGCGAAAAACTTCAGGAGACGTTGGCTATTCTGACCAACGACTTGCAGAAAGCGGAAAAGAAAGCCCAGGAATATGCCCGCATCCGCATCGAAGAGATTATGGAGCGTTCGGCCAAGAAGGACGAATGGGAAAGCCGTTACAAGAGCCTGCAGGAAGAACAGCGCATCCTGACCTCGCAATATACAGAAATCTCGGCCAAATACAAATCGCTTATCCAGAACCTGGACGAACAATGGAACAAGATTCACGAGGCTAAAATCAAGCAACGGGAAGAAGTGACCAACGCTTTCAACCTCCGTCTGGAAGAAACCGGTCGTCAGCGCGAAGCAGAGACGGAAGCCCTTTACCAAGAGTATGAAATGCTGTCGCAGCAATTGAATCCGGAAAAAAGCCGCCTTCATTCGGAACTGACGGCCCTAAACTACCGGATGCAGCTCTGTCAGAAGGAAAGCTTCTTTGCCGAAGAGCAGGAGGAACTGAAACACCGCATCCAGTCGTACACCGGTCTGCACATGAGCAAGAAGAACCGGATAGAGAACTGCCAGCTCATCATCAAGGAAATCACCTTGCAATGGGAAAAGGAACTGCAGGACGGCAACAACGAGTTCAACAGCCGACTAAGCCAGTTGCAACAGGAACTGCAGGTGCTCCGTCCCCGCGTGGAAGAATTGGATACGTTCCTGCGGAACAACAAGAATTCCCTGCAGGGATGGCTGAAGGAACATAAGAAGGGCTGGGAGGAGACCATCGGCAAACTGTGTGACGAAGGAATCCTCTGGCAAACGAACCTGAAACCGCAGGTAGTGGACAACAGCTATACCTTTTATGGCATCTCCATCGACCTGGACGGCATCGAACGCCACATCAAGTCCATCGACGACTACCAGCAGGAGAAGGAAAACGGCGAAAAGCGCATCCGGGAAATCTCTACCCTGATGCAGCACCTGCAAACGGAAAAAGAACAGTTGCAGGAACGACTGAAAGCGACTTACCAGCCACGTATCAAGGAACAGAAGGACATCATTGCGGCTCAGGAGTATGAACTGGAGAAACTGGAAAGACAGTATCAGAAAGACATGCTTGACCTGGACACCTGGAAGAAGAAGGAGGAGACCGAACGCCAGGGCAAACTGGAACTGATGAAGGCGGAAGAACAGAAGCTACAACTGGAACTGCAACGCATAGACGACAAACTGCAGAACCTGAATCGGGAGAAAAAAGACAAGCTGGACCTGCTGAAAAAGAACTGGACCGACCAGCAGCAACAACTGAAGACGGAAAAAGAGAAACAACTGGCCTCCATCGAACAGGAGGACCGGGAAGAACGAAACCGCATCGGCGACGAAAAAGAAGCATACAATCAGGCCATGAAGCAGGAACTGCATTCACAGGGTGCCGATACAGAAAAGCTGCAGCAGAATGCCCTCCAACTGCATACCATCGAAGAAGAGCTGACGTTCATCAAAGACCACGCGACCCAGCTCATCGAATATCAGAAGGACCGCCGGGAACTCATTGACCACATACCGGAATGGCAACGGGGCAAAGAGGAACAGGAACAGCAGCTCCGGCAGGAAAAGGAAACGCTGAAGAAGGAGGCACAGATTCTGCAAACCCAGATTGAAAAACTGGAAAAGGAAGTACAGGAAGCCAACCGCAACGTACACCAGCTGCTGACGAACCTGGAAGCCTACCGCAAGATTGAATTCTACGAATGGTACCGGCCTCATCAGGACATCTTCAAGCAGGAAAATACGGAAGGAGGTTCACCGACTACCCGCAGTTGTACCGAACTGATAGAAGAACTGACCAAGCTGAACAAACAGTTCAATGACTTGCAGAAGGAGCTGCACCAGCATATCAACGCGTTTGTCGGTCATTTCGGCGAAGACAATACCTTCAAGTTCCAGACCAAACTGAACGAGAACTGGGAATACACCCGTTTCGCCGAAGACCTGCAGGACTTCATCGACGAAAACCGTATCAGCGAATTCATCAAGCGCATCAACAACGAGCACTCCGATGTATTCAAGCGCATCAGTATGGATACCAGTATGCTTACAACCTCGGAAGCCGACATCCACGACCTCATCAACAAGGTGAACAAGGGATTCCAGACCTGCAACTTTGTGGGGGTTATCCAGCGTATCGAGATGAAAGTGGAAGAAAGCAGCAACCGGGTAGTGAACAGCCTGCGGGCCATCCAAAAGTATTACAACGAACACGTGTACGATTTGGCACCCGGCACCACCCTGTTCTCTTCCGAAAACGAACAGCTGGTGAAACAGGAAGCAATCGCACTGCTGCGCGATTTCATCAAGGAAATCCACGCCTACCGGTATGACAGCATCCGGCTGTACGATTCGTTCGAACTGCGCTTCCGCATCGTAGAGAACAACAACGATACGGGCTTCGTAGAAAAACTTTCGAATGTAGGTTCGGAAGGAACCGACATTCTGGTGAAAGCCATGATCAACATCATGCTGCTGTACGTCTTCAAGGAAGGGGCTTCACACAAGTTCAAGGACTTCAAGCTGCACTGCATGATGGACGAAATCGGGAAACTGCACCCCAACAACGTAAACGGTATCCTGAAGTTCGCCAACGACCGGAACATCATCCTCATCAACGGTTCGCCCACTGAACTGAACCGCGAAGCCTACAAGCACGTGTACCTGCTCACCAAAGGCGCGCAGAGCAAGACCCGCATTGCCCGGTTGATTTCCGACCAGCAGCTATAGAATTTATCATACAAGAACGGTTCCCGACGAAACAGCTACTGCCATCCGTCGGGAACCGTCTTTTTCTTCACCGCAATCATTCGGAGAAACCCATCTCCAGCCATCCGGGAAACTATACTTTTTTCTCGATAGCTTCCTTAATCCGCTCCATCAGAAGAATACATCCCTGCATCTTCGGATTCTCGTAACAAATACGGGCCTGACCGGCCAACCGGTCGATGGTTTCTGCCAGATTAGGAATATACGTGGCCTTGTCAACCTGAATTTCCTTCGGGCAGTCAGGCAGATTTCCGAACCAGGCAATCAATGCTTCCAGTTCTTCTTTCGTATACAGTTTTCGTTCGTTCATATTCATGGTCATATCATCAATTAAAAAGGATAACCTACAGCAAAATGGAAGGCGAAATCACGCCCGAAATCGGGATGGATAATCGGATAACGGTCCTTCCCCGTATACATCGGATTGATGGCCTTCATACCGCCGTCGAAGCGGAGAATCAGGAAGTCCAGGTCGAAACGGATTCCCAATCCGTATGCCACCGCCAACTGCTTGTAGAAACGGTTGAACTTAAACAGTCCTTCCGGCTGGTTTTCGCGGTTCCGGATATTCCACACGTTACCCGCATCGATGAAAGCCGCACCTTTCAACTTCCAGAACAGGTGTGTACGATATTCCACATTCAAATCCAGTTTGATATCACCGGTATGATTGACATAATCCATTGTATTCTCATTACCCCGATAGCCTCCGGGTCCCAAAGAACGGACACTCCATCCGCGGACACTGTTCGCACCGCCGGAGAAATACAGTTTCTCGAAAGGAAGACTCTTGGAGTTGCCGTACGGATAAGCGATACCCAGACCCACATGGAAGACCAAAGAATTTCTTTCGTCAATCATGAAGTTCTTGGCAAAATCGAAATCCCCCTTGATGTATTGCGCAAAATCGATGTTGGCCATCCGGTACGATTCTCCGTTGGCCGGATGCTTATGAAACAGTTTCGAGAAGCCATACAGCAGGTTGCCTGCCTCTTCCACATTGACACGGATAGAATACGAGTTACGCTGTGCCGTCTTTTGGGCCGAAGCACCCGAACTGTTGTACGTATACGTATATCCCAGACGTACTATCAGCAAGTCCTCGTAACTGTAGCGCAGCAAAGGATTGATTTCATCCATGTAATTCAGGTAATCTATAAAGGTCTCAGAGCGGTAAGGCATATAGATGTAGTTCACATCCAGCACATCGAAACGATGGGTGGTGTTCCGTCGGTTCTGCCACCGGTAACTCCAGCCGGCAGAAGCCACGGTACGTTCAAATTCCGGACGAATCTGCCAGTTGTATTTGACACTGACTTCGGAAGTAGCCCGGCTTCGGCGCTTGAATTCGGAAGTCAGAAAAGGAAACATGAACTGCGGAAAGCTCAAGTTGGCCTCTACGCCATACTCCATGTAGTTACTGTTGGCATACCCTTCCAGACCGGTCACCGCCTCGTATGCGCCGCGGACCTTCAACGTCAGGTTCTCAGACCCCTTGAAGAGGTTCCGATGACTGAACGAGACCGAAGCGGCAGCACCCAGGTCACCGGCTGAGTTCGTTCCTTCTATTTCAAAGGCCAGTGATTTGTTCTTGCCTTTCGAGAGGGTAACATACGCATCGAGATAAGCCGAATCATTCTCGAACACTTCCTGGAAACGGATATTGGTATATTTCAGGATACTGAAACGGCTGAACGAAGAGTAGGTATTCTGCACGCCCCGGGCACGATACAGCTCCCCTGCACGTAACCTGTTGGAAGCCGCGACAAGTCCCGGACGCAAGAATGGACGGGTTCCCTGATAAAACAGTTTGATGCCTTCCACCTGGACGGAATCCATATCCAACAAGCTCCCCGCCGGCGATGTCCCCAGATTAGGGTCCAGCAGGTAATTCACCGAACGGAGGGTATATTGCTGATGCGGGCTCGGAGTATCCTCCCGTTTCCGCTGGTAAGGCAATACCTTCAGTTGCAAGTCTACCTTCTTACTGCCAGACAGCGTATCTGCCTGATAAGTGATGAAGTCTTTGTTGAACCGGTAATACCCCCTGTTCTGCAGGATATCCGTCATCCGCTGCCGTTCGGCATCCAGCACATTCACGTCCAGTATCATTCCTTCCGACAGCAACGAATGTGTGGAATCAGCCATCAAATAATCATGCACCTTGAAATCGGGAATATCAAAGCTGAGATGTTCAACCGTATAAGGCTCTCCCGTGGTAATCTGGTAAATGGCCTTCAACCGGTTACCTTTCTTTTCTTCCTTCAGCTCCACCCGGGCACCCATATACCCCTTGTTCTGTACAGCCTGCTGCATCTGGCTACGGGTCTCTTCTGCCAGACCGGCATCGTAGATGCGGGGAGCGTCTCCTATCTTCCGCAGGAACCGGTTCATCCAGTGCGTAGAATCCGTACCGGAAGCACTGTAGATATACAAGGGGAGTTTCACCAGGCTGAACCATTTGGCATTCGGGGTCTGGCGTACGTAAAGACTCATCTCGGAAGATTTCACCTCTTTATTGTCCGATTCAATCTTGACCTCATCCAGCAAGTACGAACCTTCGGGGATGAATTTACTCACCGAACATCCGCAAAGCAAGAGAGAAAAGGCCGACAACAGCCCCCAGAATCGAATCGTTTTTTTCATATACAGGCAAGACTTCCAAGCTATTTTACCTGCAAATATAGAAAATCTCACCCAAATACGAAGAGATTTGGAAAGAATAATATCGCCTGTCCGGGAGTCAGAAAATAAAAAGCCTCTTCCCCCTGTCTGGCTCCGTCCATTGCATCACAATTTCCGGAAAGTCCTACAGGAAGGGAAGAGGCTGCTTACAGAAACTTTAAAAATTAGAAAAGTACACAGAAACCTATTGCATACGTATCTTTAAATGGGCTTTCTCCTTTAGCCAGCAAATAGCTGAAGTCCAACTGTACCCGGGATAGAACGCGGACACCTGCACCCACCGTGCCGTAGCTGTTCAAGCTGCTGTATAGGTCAGTATATGAATAACCACAACGCACAAACAGGAAATCCCGATAGCTGTATTCGCACCCGACTGCCGCTCTTAACGCAGACTCGTCCATGCAACGGTAACCTGCTTCCGCTTCCAGATTCAACCGGTGATTCTCACCGAAAGGTTTGTGCCACAAGGCACCGACAGCCAACAGTCCCGGAAGCTTGTAGTCACCCTCGTCGGCTATGGCAACTCCCCACCCTGCCGCTTTGAGTGCAATATCCAGGTAACCGTTTTCCGGTTTCCAGAACAGGCGGTAAGTTACTCCAAGGTCGATACCGATAGCATGAGCGGTACCGGTAATGCCAGGGTTCCAGTAGGCATAATCCAGCACAGCCGATACGCCCCATGCAGAAGATAAACGCCGGGCATATCCTGCTTGGACAGATAAATACTTCGGTTTTACCCGATCGCCTATGAAATTACCGGAAGGGTCCATCTGAAACAGGTCGTTTCCACCGGGAGCAAAGTAACCGGCACCGAGCAACAGTTTATTTTCTTCATCCAGCGAATAGTAGGCCGCGGCATCGATAAGCAGATTATCCCGGGACATATCGCGAGTAGACTGTTTGGCCCAAGGTGTATACATGGCTCCGGCTTCCAGTTTTTTATCAGAGAAAGCGACAGCCGATGCATTTTCATAAACAGAGAAGGCATTGGGACCCGACACCGAAGTGATACCTCCCATCGAAATGCTTCGGGAACTTCTACTCAGCTCAGCAGTGGAAAAAATGCCTTGTGCATGGAGGGTAGAAGCGGACAACAACCCGCCCACCAGACTAAGGGTATAGATTAGTTTTCTCATATTCAGCATGCTTTATTTCTTGATGATGTTACCTTTATAGCTCACTCCCTGAGAACGTACTTCCACGATATAACTTCCCGGATTCAACGAAGCTACATTCATACGGACTGTCTGGTTCCCGGAGAAATCAGCCTTCGTTTCAAACATAAGAGAACCGGTGGAACCATAGAACCGTACCTGTGCCGCTTCTTTCATATCCGCATTTACACGAATGTTCAATACGTCGCTCACCGGATTGGGGTAAAGCGTAAGGCCTGACGAGGAATCATTCTGTCCTACCACGACCGTAAACGTAGTCTCTACCTGCTCTCCGCAGATGTCTCTTGCCTGTACACGTACAGTAGTCCGACCGTTCTGTTTTCCTGTCAGCGTCAATATACCCTCTTTCACCGTAGCTGCAGCGGCTGTTCCCTGAGTGGTACACAGGTATTGCAATGTTTCTTCATTGGCATCGGTGAAGTAGTCATTCAAATTGACAGTGACCGTTTCGCCTACACGCTGTATGTGTACGTCTTTTATCGGACTGCCAAGCACAGGGGCTACATTGGCTACTACCTTGAAAGGGATTTTGAGTTCCGTCTGTGCACCCCGGATGTCAGTCACCCGCAGTGTCAGGACAGCACTTCCGACATAACCTTTTGTCTTGTCATACGTCAAGGTCAATACCTTTCCCTGTCTTTTCAGGCTCCAGGTACAAGCGGATACCGACAAACAAGTTTGTATGACCTCAAAAACAAGAAACGAACATGGGATATATCAGCATCCAAATCAACAAGGCGAAAGGGTCGGCTGACACGGGCGCATCCGACCACATAGAACGCAAAACAATGCCCAAGAACGCCGACCCAACACGCACCCATCTCAACCGTGAACTGGTGGAGTTCCCCGACGGTGTGGCAGACCGCACCGAAGCGATAAGCCACCGCATCCACACGGCAGGCATCAGGCGAAAAATTACTCCCGACCAAGTGAGGGCAATCCGCATCGTGCTTTCAGGCACGCACGAGGACATGGTGAGAGTGCAGGACGAGGGAAGGCTGGACGAGTGGTGCGCCGACAACCTGCAATGGCTGCACCGCACGTTCGGAAAGGAGAACACCGTATCGGCAGTGCTGCACATGGACGAGCACACGCCGCATATTCATGCAACGGTTGTGCCGATAGTGACGGGAGAGCGCAGGAAAGCGAGGAAGAAGCAGGCGGAGGGCAAACGCACCTACCGCAAGAAAGCCAACGCCGTGCGCCTGTGCGCAGATGACCTCATGAGCCGTGAAAGGCTTGTTTCCTATCACGACAGTTATGCCAAGGCGATGGCGAAATACGGCTTACAGCGTGGCGTTCGGGGTTCGGAAGCACGGCACACCACCACCGCCCAATACTACCGAGACCTGAAACGGCAGACGGGAGAGCTTGAAGCCAACGTGCGGCAATTACAGAACGAGCAACAGCAAGCGGAACAGCGGCTTGACGAAGTGCGGAAGGACATCAAGTCGGAGAAGCTGGAAGCCGCCAAGACCGAGGCGAAAGCGGCACTCATGGCAAAGGTCGGTTCTTTTTTGGGCAGCAATAAGTTGAAAGCGGAAAGGGAGGAATTGCTGCAACGCATGTCCGTCCTTGAAAGTCAGAACGAAGAATTGGTACGGTATATTGAAACAATGGAACGGGAGCATAAGAAAGAACGCACCAAGTTCAACGAGTATATGGACAAGATACAGCGGTACTTCCCCCATGTGGAGAAGCTGTTGCCGTTGATTGACTTCTGCCGGAACACCTTGAAATTCTCTGAAAGGGTAATCCAAGAGTTGTGCAAGTTGAAGAAAGTTAGGCTGAAAGGTGATTTCTATTCTCCCGAGTTCAACCGAAAGTTCCATGACGAGAGTGCGGCTTTCTCATTTGAGGAGGACAAGAACAGGAAAGGACATTATCACATATGCGTAAATGACATTCCGCTTGTGCAATGGTTCAGACAGAAAGCGAATGAATGGAGAGATGGGTTAGGGATTGCTTCTGCAAGGCAGGACAAAGGGCTGAAAATATAGAACGTACTCTAAAATCCACTCCAAAAGCAAATAAAAACATTAGAAGATAGGGGATTATCGGAAAAATCCCCTACTTTTGTAAGCGGATTGAGGTAACTCTCTCCGAAACATACGAGAAAAAAAGAAGAAGCGGTATGCTTATCTTGTAAGTTGGAAACGTAGGAAATTTCGGACTTAGTACAAGAGATGGCATAGTGGTTCTCACGCCATAGCGTGGGCTGCTATTATCATATCTGTACTAAAGGTTTCCTACGACCTCCAACTTAGACGTGGTAGCATTGCAGTTCCACGCTTTCGCATTTTATAACCGCCTGTAAAGGGACTGACAGGCATTGAATAGAAAACATATATGGAACAACAGTTTTGCCAAAGTTGCGGTATGCCCTTGACAGATGAGAACAGAGGGACAAATGCCGATGGAAGCCGTCGTGAAGATTATTGCGTCTATTGCTACAAAAATGGTGAGTTTACTCAAGAGTTTACAATGACCCAAATGATAGAGTTCTGCCTGCAATTCTTTGACCAATGGAATGTGCAGGCTGAATGTAAGCTGACTCCCATACAAGCAAAAGAACAAATGCTCCAATACTTTCCACACCTGAAACGGTGGAAGGAAAAGGATGAACGGACACTGGCGGAAAAAGCAACGCATTTGCTTTCCCAATGCGAGAACGTTACCGTAGTTTCCATTGACGCCAACGGTTATCCTCGTCCTGTGCAGATGTCTAAGATAGGAGCAAGAGGGTTCCATGAGGTTTGGATGGCAACCTGTGCAGATTCCGTGAAAGTGAATGATTTTAAGGCGAACAACAAGGCAGGGCTTTGCTACGATTACTATGGGGATGGCGTTGCCATGCGTGGCACGGTAGAAGTGGTTACTGATGATGCTATCCGCAAGGAAATGTGGAAAGACTGGTTCATTCATCATTTCCCCGGTGGAGCGAGCGACCCCAATTATGTGCTTTTGCATTTCACCGGTACAGAAGCTACCTTTTGGATTAACGGCGAATATTCTCACTCTAACATCTAACAATGATTAAAGAAATAAATACAGAACGGCTTATACTGCGACCTTGGCAAGAATCCGATGCCGAGGCTTTATATAAATACGCTCAAGACCCTGCAATCGGGCCTATTGCTGGATGGCCACCGCATACTTCCGTGGAAGACAGTTTGAACATCATCCGTACCGTTTTTGCTGCTCCGGAAACCTACGCTGTTGAGTTAAAACAAACCGGTGAACCGGTCGGGAGCATAGGTATTATGTTCGGGGATGGTCTGCATAGTGCCGAAATGCAAGAGAATGAGGCGGAGATAGGTTATTGGATAGGCAAGCCGTATTGGGGACAAGGATTGATACCGGAAGCCGTGCGCCGTCTGATGCAACGATGTTTCGAGGATTTGGGAATAAATGCCATTTGGTGTGGCTACTATGACGGTAACACGAAATCCCGCCGGGTGATGGAGAAGTGTGGTTTCCGTTTCCATCATACGGAAGAGGGCAAGACTTCTCCGCTTGGGGATATTCGCACAGAACATTTTATGAAGATGACAAAAGAAGAATGGGAAGAGCTTAAATAAGGAAAAACATGAATATCACTGTCCGATTAGCACGAGAAGATGAACGAAGTGAAATAGCCTTGTGTATCGCAGAAGGCTTTGAACGTGATTTTTCTTTTTTCCGTAAGGATATGAATATTGTAGCAAAGGCGCTTGAATCAGGTATCCGTTCGGAAAGATTTTATGTTGCATTATATAACGACAATATAGTCGGTGTTGCAGGTATTTCGGATTGCACAGGCAGAGCTGTTTATACAGATTGGTTATCATATAGGAAATGTTTTGGTTTGATTATGGGAACTATTGCCAAACTTGTCCTGAAGAAAGAATTTGAGATGCCTCTGCCCTATCCTATGACGACCGGATTTATTGAATTTGTTGCAACACGCAAATCTATCAGACGGAGTGGAGTTGCATCTAATTTACTGAAAGAAAGTATGCGGCAAGCAGGATATAAAGAATATTCTTTTCTTGCCATCACCCGTCCTTGAAAATGCGAACGGACACAAGATTGCAGCCTTTCTTGACCATCGTCTCAAAAAGAATGCCTATCTTTGTAAACTAACCCCCCAATTAATTACATACCGTACGAATCTGTTTTTCCATATCTATGACACTGAGTAAAAACAAAATCAAATACATCCGTTCACTGGAACTGAAGAAATTCAGAAAAGAAGAAAAGGTATTTCTGGCGGAAGGCCCCAAACTGGTCGGCGATTTGCTGGGACATTTTGCGTGTCAACTGTTGGTAGCCCTCCCCTCGTGGTTGGCTGCCCACCCCGAAGCGCACGCAGAAGAAACGATTGAAGCGACCGAAGAAGAACTGACCCGTGCCAGCCTGCTGAAACATCCGCAGGAAGTACTGGCTGTCTTCCGGATTCCGGAATACCCTACAGATACGGACCTACCGGCACAGACACTCTGTCTGGCACTGGACGATGTACAGGACCCCGGAAATCTGGGGACCATTGTGCGTATAGCTGACTGGTTCGGTATTCATGACATCTTCTGCTCCGCAGGGACAGCCGATGTCTATAACCCGAAATGTGTACAGGCCACCATGGGAGCCTTGGCACGGGTACGCCTCCATTACTGCCCGTTGGCCGATTTTCTGAGTTCGCTTGATAAAGACATTCCTGTATTCGGAACTTTCCTGGACGGCGAGAATCTATATTCCCAGGAATTGGCCGACCGGGGAATCATTGTCATGGGAAATGAAGGAAACGGAATCAGCAGCGAAATCCGCCAACGAATCAACCGGCGGATACTCATCCCGAACTATCCTGCCGGATGCGAAACCAGCGAATCATTGAATGTAGCGGTAGCTACTGCCGTTGTCTGCGCCGAATTCCGCCGCAGGATACAGTAATAAGCTGTCAGACACGAGTCATGCGGCTGGCAGCTCCGAAACAGCTGTCAGCCAGGCGGAAACCAACGACATAGAAGGCATACTCCCGGGCCTCATCCTCCCCTTCCGGCACATTCATCCGTCGGGTATAAGCCTGAAAATCTTCTTCTGCCTCCGGAAGTAAAGGAAGAACGGGAGATACAATCATCAGTCCGCCCCACCACTCCGTATTCCGGATTTCTTCCACCAGCGGATACACCCGCTCCACACAGTGTGTCGCAGCATCCACCTCTACGACCTGCATGTCGCGGCAACTACGTTCACGCACATTCCAAACCCGGTGTACAGCTATCCGCCTAATCATTTTCCTGAATCCGTTTGGTATTTATCCGATTCCTTATCTTTTCACCGGCTTCAAGTCCTTCACCCGTTTCAAACGCTTGGAGACCGAATCCAGTGCGACGGTATCCGCTTTGGCAGAATCCGCCTTCAAGGAATCATTCTTCTGCACAGCCAACGAATCGGCAACTTCCTCTTTCACATGATAACGGTACAAGTGGATATCGCTCGCCAATACATGTCCGTGCTGCTCCGGTTCGGTAGGCTCGTAATAGATAAATCCGATAATCTCCTTGAACTCAAAGGCCGAATCCGGCTTGAAATAAAGTCTCTGTTTACCAGGACGTACTACACGGGTAAGACCTTGCAGACTGTCATTCTTGAAGATGAGGTTCAATCCCATGACAGCCTTTCCGGCATTTTGAGCAGGCATAAAGTTGAAATCAGCTTCGAGCACCAATATGTCTTTCGGACGGAATGTCGTATCCGCCTTGAAATTGAAGACAGCCTTATTGGTCAACGGAGAATTTGTCAGCCAATAGATGGAACGGTCGCGCCAGATATCCACCGTATCGCCGGACTGTGAAACGCTGATTTGTCCGCTCTGGCGGTCCACCTGCTTCCGGGCAAGCTTTTCGGCCGCTTCGTAACGTTTCTGCAGGTTCTCGTAAATCTGCGACAACTCCTCCGTATGGCGGGTATACCAGACCATCGACGAATCGAATTCCGCCTCCGTCACCTGGTGTTTCTGGAAGACATAATCGTAATACGCTTTCCGCTTCTTGGTCTCAGAGCCGGAAAGATTATTTCCTAAGGTACTGGCCAGATGATAATCATACAGCAGATTCTCCATCGCCTCAGGCTGGATGATGTCACTCGGGATCTTCTTTCCACAGGCGAACATTCCTCCTGCCAGTAAAACCAGTGTCAGATACGGATATTTCATAAGGCGTTTCATGATTGCTTTTTGTCTGTGTCCGAAGAATCCTGTACATGTGCTCCCCCGTTCAGATACCGGCTGTAAAACAGAAGCAGGGCAATGATACCGCAGCTGATGGAAGCATCGGCAAAGTTGAAGATAGGACTGAAGAAGATGAAATGGTCTCCGCCCACCAGCGGCATCCAGTCAGGCCAATAGGTATCGATGATGGGGAAATAGAACATGTCCACCACTTTTCCGTGCAGCAGCGTTTCATATCCTTCGCCCCAAGGGACCCATTTCGCGACAGACTTCGGGGTACTGGCACTGAAGACTTCGCCGTAGAATACACAGTCGATGATATTTCCGATGGCACCTGCCAGAATCAGTGACAGACAGACGATGAAACCGTTCTTCACCCGTTCTGCCGCCGGACGTCGCACCAGTTTGACCAGATACCACGTAATCAGGATAACAGCGGCAATCCGGAACAAGGTAAGAAACAGTTTGGCAAAAATCTCCATACCGAAAGCCATCCCGTTATTTTCTGTGAAATAGATATAGAACCAGTCGGTTATACGGATACTTTCATGCAGATACATGCTGGTCTTGACACTGATTTTGATAATCTGGTCGATTACAAGTACCGCTGCCACAATCAGTGCGGCCAACGGACCTTGAGAGAGATATTTGTTCATAACTGTTTCCTGATAATACGATTACTTTTTACTGTTAAAACCATAGAAGAGACTTTCTGTTCCTTCTATCTAAAATGCTTATTCTTCTGTCCAAAAAACAGAAGGGGCTGATCCAGGTTTCCATCGACTTGTTTCCAAGTATGGAAGGAAACGAATCTCTGAATCTGAAACAGCCTCTTCATTTTCAAAAGAGCCCTGTCTGCACAGGCAACCTCTTTTTATTTCTTTCCTTGTTTGGCCTCAATGCTCAATGTAGCATGAGGTACGGCACGTAAACGCTCAGCCGGAATCAGTTTTCCTGTTTCACGACAGATACCATAGGTCTTGTTTTCGATACGTACCAAAGCGGCCTGCAGATTCTGAATGAACTTCAACTGACGGGCAGCCAGACGAGTCGTTTCTTCTTTGGACAAGGTATTCGCACCTTCTTCCCAAACCTTGTATGTAGGCGATGTATCGTCTGTATCATTCCCATCTGTGTTCATGATACTGCTTTTCAGTTTCTCATAGTCGCGTTCAGCAAGCTGAAGTTTCTCCATAATAATGGCGCGAAACTCCTCGAGTTCAGCGTCGGAGTATCTTGTCTTTTCAGCCATAGTGTTAAAGGTTTTAAAAGTTATAAATAAAAAGTAGTATCCATCCGGAAAATTCCGGATGGATGGGTCACATTACAATTTGGTTACTTGGATAAACAGTGAGAAGTCATCGAAATTGAGTTCCGTGCCTTCTACCGGTCCATCCGACAATACCAGCGAGTTAGCCAGTACCTGGTTGCAAATATAAGTATTATATTCATTTACCGCTTCGTCTGTGTTCGGATTTTTCGACAAAACGATAGCAATCTTATCGGTAATTTCGAATCCGCTGCTCTTCCGGATGTTCTGGATACGGTTGACCAGTTCACGGGCAATACCTTCCCGACGCAGTTCTTCGGTTACAGTAACTTCCAGAGCTACAGTCAGTTTACCTTCGTTGGCAACCAGCCATCCCGGAATATCTTCGCTGAAGATTTCCACATCTGCAGCTTCCACAACAGCCGGTGTACCGTTCAAGTCGAAAGTATAGCTTCCATTCTTTTCCAGTTCGGCTATCGCTTCCTGCGACATCTCGGCTACAGCAGCGGCTACGGCCTTCATCTGTTTGCCGAATTTCGGGCCCAGCTTCTTGAAGTCGCATTTCACCTTCTTCACCAGGATACCGGATGCGCCGTCCACCAGTTTGATTTCCTTCACGTTCACCTCGCTGCGGATCAGGTCTTCTACCGCTTCGATGTAACGCTTCTGTTCTTCATCCACTACCGGAATCATGATACACAACAGCGGCTGACGTACTTTGATATTGACTTTACGACGCAATGCCAATACCATAGAAGTAACATCCTGTGCCATCTGCTGACGAGCTTCCAGTTCCTTGTTGATGAGTGTCTCATCAGCAACCGGGAAGTCGGCCAGATGAACTGATACCACATTGTCACGGCCGGTTACCTGAATCAGGTCCATATACAGACGGTCCGCATAGAACGGAGCAATCGGAGCCATCAGTTTGGCAACGGTTTCCAGGCAGGTGTACAATGTCTGGTATGCTGACAGCTTGTCGGTTGACATCGCGCTACCCCAGAAACGTTTACGGTTCAGACGAACGTACCAGTTACTCAGGTTATCGTTCACGAAGTCAGTAATCAAACGACCGGCCTTTGTCGGTTCATAATCGTTGTAGCAGGCATCCACTTCCTTAATCAGGGAATTGAGCAGCGACAGAATCCAGCGGTCAATTTCCGGACGTTCCGTCATCGGGACATCCGGTTCCGCATAAGTAAATCCGTCTACATTCGCATACAGGGCGAAGAACGAATACGTATTATATAAAGTACCGAAGAATTTACGGCGTACCTCGTCTACTCCATCGACATCGAACTTCAGGTTATCCCACGGCGATGAATTGGTAATCATGTACCAGCGCAACGGGTCGGAGCCGTATTTTTCGATGGTACCGAACGGGTCAACGGCGTTGCCCAGACGTTTGGACATCTTGTTACCGTTCTTGTCGAGTACCAGACCGTTTGAAATCACGTTCTTGTAAGCCACGCTGTCGAACACCATTGTAGCGATAGCATGCAGGGTAAAGAACCATCCACGGGTCTGGTCCACACCTTCGGCGATGAAATCGGCCGGATAGTATGAGCGGTTATCTACAATTTCCTTGTTTTCGAACGGATAGTGAAGCTGTGCATACGGCATGGCACCCGAATCGAACCATACGTCAATCAGATCGCTTTCACGTTTCATCGGCTGACCGCTGGCAGACACCAATACGATGTCGTCCACGTACGGACGATGCAAGTCAATCTTGTCGTAGTTTGCTTTCTGGTAGTCGCCCGGCACAAAGCCCAGTTTCTTGTACGGGTTTTCGGTCATGAATCCGGCAGCTACCGATTTCTCGATTTCATTATACAGTTCTTCTACGGAACCGATGCAGATTTCCTCACCGGCCTCACTGCGCCAGATAGGAAGCGGAGTACCCCAGTAGCGTGAACGGCTCAGGTTCCAGTCGTTCAGGTTCTCCAGCCATTTGCCGAAACGGCCTGTTCCGGTAGATTCCGGTTTCCAGTTGATGGTCTTGTTCAGTTCCATCATGCGTTCCTTGGCGGCAGTCGAGCGGATAAACCAACTGTCCAACGGATAATAGAGCACCGGTTTATCGGTACGCCAGCAGTGCGGATAGTTGTGTACATGCTTTTCCATCTTGAAGGCCAGACCAGCCTGCTTCATCATCATACAGATGTATACGTCAAGCGATTCGGCAGCCTGAGCGGCTTTCTCGTCGTACTTGCCGTCTACAGTAAACTGCGGGTCGTAAGCGTTCTTCACCCAGCGTCCCTGATACTCCTTGTAGGCATCGACATCGATACATTCCTTCACGAAATTCTCGTCCAGTTCGTCCATCAGATAGAACTTACCGGTCAGGTCGACCATCGGACGAGTCTCACCCTTCTTGTTAATCATGAACAGCGAAGGGATACCAGCCGCACGTGCCACATTCGCATCGTCGGCACCGAAGGTCGGAGCGATGTGTACGATACCTGTACCGTCTTCTGTCGTTACATAATCACCCGGAATCACGCGGAAAGCCTTGGCAGAAGCCTCTTTCCAGTTTCCGTCTTCGTCCAGTTCCACCGGTTTCACCCACGGGATGAGCTGTTCATACTCCATACCTACCAAGTCTGTACCCTTGTACTCGCCTACTACCTTGAACGGAATCAGCTTGTCGCCCGGTTTGTAGTCTTCCAGCGCGATGCCTTCCGCCTTCTTGTTGAAGTGCATGTAGAGCAACGGTTTGGCCAGAACGACCGTCATCTTATCGCCCGTATATCCGTTATAAGTCTGTACGGCTACGTAATCAATCTTCGGACCGACACAAAGCGCGGTATTTGATGGCAATGTCCACGGTGTAGTGGTCCATGCCAGGAAGTAAGGTGTACCCCACTGCGCCATTTCCGGTTTCGGGTTCTTCATCTTGAACTGTCCCACCACGGTCAGGTCCTTCACATCACGGTAACATCCCGGCTGGTTCAATTCGTGCGAACTCAAGCCTGTACCGGCAGCCGGTGAATACGGCTGGATTGTATATCCTTTATACAAGAGACCTTTCTGGTACAACTGCTTCAGCAGCCACCACAAGGTTTCGATGTAACGGTTATCGTAGGTGATGTACGGATTATCCAGGTCCACCCAATAGCCCATCTTATGGGTCAGGTCGGTCCATTCTTTGGTGAATTTCATCACATCCGTACGGCAATGTCTGTTATAATCGGCTACAGAAATGGTTTTACCGATATCCTCTTTGGTAATTCCCAGCGCCTTTTCTACGCCCAGTTCTACCGGCAGACCGTGTGTATCCCATCCGGCTTTACGTTTTACCTGATAACCTTTCATGGTCTTGAAACGGCAGAACGTATCCTTGATGGTACGGGCCATGACGTGATGAATACCCGGCATACCGTTGGCTGAGGGAGGTCCTTCATAAAACACGAATGAAGGATGCCCTTCCCGTTCTGTCATACTCCGGGAGAAAACATCGTTCTCGTCCCATTTCTTCAGTACTTCCTTATTGACATCAGAAAGGTTAAGTTGTGAATATTCAGTAAATTTCTTACTCATAATTATGTTATTTTTATTTCAATAGCTTGCCTAGAGGAACAACCGTCCTAAAATTAGGGTGCAAATTTACAAGAAAATTAAATACACTAAAAACATTTCAGGCGATTATTCCGCCTGCTTTAATTTTTATTAGGCTAAGAAACCTCCAGCATTTTATCTTCCACGACGGAGAAAAAGCCGGTCTTTACCTGCCCGAAAGCGAAGCGGCAACCTACCCGGCAATGCCATACGGCTCCCGAAGAGCCGGAGAAAAGCCTGATATATCAGGACCTCCAGAAAAATTAAAGGGCTTCTTACTCTTCTGTCAAAAATCTGACGTATCTTTGCAGCCGCAAATCGATAACGACATGAATCTGAACAAACTGACCCCTATCACCAAGCAACCTAACGGATGGGCGCTTTCCCCCTTGGCGGTATTCCTCTGCCTGTATCTGGTTACCTCTATCCTGGTGAACGATTTCTATAAGGTTCCCATTACGGTTGCCTTCCTGGTATCTTCCATCTATGCTGTATGTATCACCAAGGGGTTGAGCCTGAACGACCGTATCCTACAATTCTCGGCAGGAGCCGCCAACAAGAACATCATGCTGATGATCTGGATATTCATCCTGGCAGGTGCCTTCGCCCAATCGGCCAAAGCGATGGGTGCCATCGACGCGACCGTCAACCTGACACTGCTGCTGTTACCCGACAGCCTGTTGCTAGCAGGTATCTTTCTGGCCTCCTGCTTCATCTCCCTGTCTATCGGGACATCGGTAGGAACCATTGTCGCATTGGCGCCAGTAGCTGCCGGAATTGCCGAGAAGACCGAGCTCAGCCTGCCTTTCATGACAGCCCTGGTCATCGGCGGAGCGTTTTTCGGCGATAACCTCTCTTTCATTTCGGATACCACGATTGCCGCTACCCGTACCCAAGGCTGCGTCATGCGCGATAAATTCCGTGCCAACATCGCCATCGCCTTGCCTGCCGCGCTGCTGGTGTTCGGCTATTACGTCTTTTACGGCAGCCAGGTTACCGTCGTCCACGAAGCAGGACCCGTAGCCTGGGCCAAGGTTATCCCCTACCTCGTCGTACTGGGAACAGCCATTGCCGGAATCAACGTTACGCTGGTCCTGCTGTTGGGACTTTTATCCACCGGTATCATCGGTATATGGTACGGAAGTTTCGATGTCTTCGGATGGTTCAGTTCCATGGGGACCGGTATCACCGGCATGGGAGAACTCATCATCATCACCCTGATGGCCGGAGGCATGCTGGAACTGATACGTTTCAACGGAGGAGTGGCATACATCATCCAGGCTCTGACCCAACGGGTAAAAAGCAAACGGGGAGCCGAGCTGAGCATTGCCGCCTTGGTGAGCCTGGCCAATTTCTGTACTGCCAACAACACCATCGCCATCATCACCGTAGGCCCGTTGGCCAGCGACATCGCAGACAAATTCGGAGTCGACAAGCGAAAAAGCGCCAGCATTCTGGATACGTTCTCCTGTGTGGTGCAAGGTATCATCCCATACGGTGCGCAGATGCTGATTGCAGCCGAGCTGACGCAACTTTCTCCACTGAATATCATCGGCTACCTGTATTACCCGATGGCGTTGGGGATTGTTGCCCTACTCAGTATTTTTCTCCGGTATCCCCGGCGTTATTCCTGAGACTGGAAAAGCTTCCCGCATTCCAGGAAGAACAAAAAGCAACGGAAAATTTGCATATTTCAAATAAACTTACTACCTTTGCCGCGCAATTAAGGATGGTTCCGTAGCTCAGCTGGATAGAGCAACGCCCTTCTAAGGCGTGGGTCCTGCGTTCGAATCGCAGCGGAATCACTTTTACAAAACGCTGATTACCAATAAGATAATCAGCGTTTTCTCTTCTAAAGCAGCTGGAAAATATAAAGTCACTTGACCCACTATTATACTCCTGATTGACCCATCAAAAAAATATGAGATTTAAGTAGAAAAAAATGCATTTTAACCCGGATCAGTTTCAGTTATAATTCTTTATAGCAGATACTACTTTTTTTTAGCATTAATCTTTCTTACAGAATCTCCTGTTAGTTCAATTTTGTGTGCAGTATGTACAATTCTGTCCAGGATTGCATCTGCTACCGTAGGATCACCAATTGCATCATACCAACTTTCGACAGGAAGTTGTGATGTTATTATGATTGATTTTAATCCGTGTCTGTCTTCTATTATTTCCATAAGGATTGACCTTTCCCTGGCATCCAATCCTATAAGAAACAGATCGTCTAGAATAAGCAGTGAACACTTTTCATTTCAGATTCTATAGTTCCCTTGTTTTTGGCCATTTTAAGCTGTCCCATAAGCTTTGACGCATTGGAGTATAAAGTTCTGACTCCATTTTTGCATGCTTCATATCCTATTGCTGAAGCAATATAGCTTTTACCTGTACCAGAACTTCCCGTGATAAAAACATTCTGTCCGTCTTTTATAAAATCAAGAGATGCAAGTCTCTCAAGCTGGTTACGGTCAAGGTTACGTTTTATGGTATAGTCTATTTTCTCCATATATGCCTTATATCTGAAGTTGGCAGACCTTATCAGTCGCTCAATGCTTACATTGCGTCTGTAATCATACTCACTTTCTAGAAGCCATTTAAGGAATTCATCATTTGTCATACCATCAGAGGATGTTGTCCTACAGTCATTTCTGTATGTTTCAAGCATACCGTAAAAACGTAATTTGGAGAGTAATTCCATTATTCTGTCCATATTTTTTTCGACTGTTCTATTTGTTTTATTATTACTTGTCATTTTTATCTATGTTTTTAGAGTTAAAATAATCCTTACCTCTGAGATTTCTGTGTTTAGGGGTAAGTTCCGGAGCCTGTCCTTCCATTTGGACATGATACTTTTCATCTTCCTTGTTTACAAGAATACTTTCAAGTTCGTTGAATCCGAACATGCAGGATTCCATTGCTATCTGGCATGCAAGGACCATTCTGTCGTGTCCGAAACGTTCCACAAGACTTAATATACCATCAGCTGAACGTACTGCTTGAGCCGGATATTTTTTGGCTACGGCCACAAGCTTTATGTACTCCTCTACTATCGGATCGATTTTACGTGCCTTGCAGTATACATCATCCATTCTGATTCTGTATTCATGTAGTACTCCGGGAAGTTTATGGGAAGGTTTTTCTGAATATGTGAAAGGTGTATCATCCCTGCGATGTGTCGTAATGTGCCTGAATTTATGATATATCTCCACTGTATCCCCATCATACAGTAATTCTACGGTATCGCCGATATACTCTTTAGGAACACTGTAATAGTGGTTGTTAAGCGATATATAACTGTTTTTCATGACAGTTGCCGTTTTCCGGCTTTTTGATATAAATCTTGTTACCGGTAATGTATGCAGCCTGTCTTTCTCTACCTCTATGAAACGCTCCTTACGGCTGTAGCTGCGGTTGTACATCTTTCGGCTGTTCAATGCATCCGTATGTTTCATTATTTCTATGTTCAAGGCTTCAAGATCATTGAATTTCAATCCTGTCATCTTTGAATAGACCTCCCTGTAAAGCAGTCTTACGGCATTTTCAACCAAAGCCTTGTCTTTGGGCTTGCGCACCCTTGCCGGAAAGACTACGCATCCGTAATGGTCTGCAAAAGCTGCAAAATCATCATTTATTACAGGCTCTATTCCACCGGGCTTTGTTACGGCAGATTTGAGGTTGTCGGGAACTATGGCATTTGGTACACCTCCAAAATAATGGAAAGCATTTTCACACGCCTGGATAAGATATTCTTTCTTTTGTGATGGTACAGCCTCGTAATAAGTAATCTGGCTGCAAGGAAGTATTGCAGCAAAGACTTCTACGGGAACCTTATCACCTGTATTCCTGTCTGAAATATAGAGTTTGTCACCGGCAAAATCCACATACATCTGATCTCCGGCTATATGATCAATGCGTCCAACCGGTACTTTTACCTCCCTTTCACGTCTGAGATACAGGCAGAATGAACAATAGCTGTAACCTTGGGGACGGTTTCTCAGATACTCCTCATACAAGGACCTTCTTGTTGTTCCACGGGATTTAAGTCGTTTAATGTACTCAGGTATATGTTCTTGAAGATACTTATACTCTGCAGATCCTGTTGATTCGTTGTCAGTCTCCGTACCGAAAAGCTCGTGCAGATGATGCTCGTCCATTTTCAACAGGCGTTCCAACTCTATACCCATATCTTCGTATATATGGATTATCGTTTTACTGTATTACGTGAAATCTGAAGAGAAGAACTGATACTACGGATACTCATTCCTGACTGGTAGCACCGCAGTATGTGTTTGATTCTTATTTTCATTCTTTAAAATTTTTATTCGGTTAATAATACCGGGTTAAAATGCTTTTTAAAGTACAAAAAACAAGACTGAAATGTGGTAATTCTATAGGGTCAATTTTTATTATAATCTTAGTGGCTCAGTTTCGGTTATAAAAGTGGGTCAGGTCACTTTTACAATAGTGGGTCAAGTGACTTTATATTTTCCAGTTGGGGAACCCGACAAACACTACATCGTACTCTTTCAGATTTTTAATATGTGTGGCCAATGCAGGACGGGCGTTTTCGTCCGACTCCTTTTTGGCAGCATCGATCAGGGCCTTATGCAAACCAGGATAAGTATGTACGGTCTTTATCTCGAAAAGGTCGCCGCCGGTAGCCTCACTGATGACTGTGGCCACATATTCGGTATTGCCTTGCAGTTTGCCGTCCGATACCAACCGGCTGGCACCGGAAGAGGCATCCACGCCATCGGTTTCCGGAATGGAGAAGTAAGCCACAAGAACTTTTCCGCCGGAGCGAGAAACCGTTGTCGCTGTTTGCTGTCCGGTTGCGGCTGCTTCGGGTACATCCGCACTCTCATTGGCGGCAAAGGCGCAAAGGACAATAACGCACAGAGCTACTGCCAGTGTTCCGCCGATAAAATATCTTTTTTTCATGATTGTCATTTTTTTGTTGATAAACGATTGATATTCCTATTCGATAATCCCGATTCGTTTCAGCCATGCTTCCGTCCCGCTGGCATTGCCCGGCATGTCGATACCGGCATCGTCCGGACGGCCCGGTGTCGTGATGTCCTCCGGATCGAGGTCTTCAGGCAATGTTTCCGGAATATGTTTCGAATCGGGCGTTAATTTGTAAATCTTCTGCATCGACTCGTTCAGATAGGTCGTTGCACCGTAAGTGATGAACGGAACTATCACCTTGTCCTTCAAATCGTATGCTTCGAGAAACGTGCACACTACCATAGCGGGCTGGTGCCACCAGCAGGGCGAACCGATGAAAATCGTATCGTACTGCGCTATCGTTTCCGCATCGGGCAGGTTGGCCACACCCGGACGCAGGTCGTTGTAAGCCTCGTTCTGGATGCGGTCGCTGTCATCGTAAGGATTCACGGCATACGGTTCGGCAGCCTCGATGCGGCACACGTCCGCCCCGGTAAGTTCGACGATACGTTCAGCCACGGCCTGCGTATGTCCCTGCGCCGAGAAGTAAACCACGAGTGTTTTTCCGTTGTCGGGGCTGTCCGGAGTCGTCGGCTGCTCCGTTTCCGGTTTCGGCTCATCCTGTTCCGAGCAGGCAGCCATTGTTGTAAGTGAAAAAAATAAAAACGGGATAACAAACAATTTTCTCATATTCTTCTGATTTTATAAATGATTACATTTGTTCCTTCAGTATCTCGTAAATCTCATCCCTTGACAGTTGTTTGCAGCAACCCGGCATGATGAAGCAGGTGTCGGCAGCGGCACGGAGAATACTTTCATCAGTAATACCCATCTCGCTCCAACGGGTCGGCAAACCGATTTCCTTGATGAACGATTCGAGGACATCGATACCCATCCGGGCTGTTTCGAGAGAACTGTCAGCCTTTACGCCCCATACATTTTCTGCCATACGTGCCAGTTGCGCTTCGCCGGCATCCAACAAATGTCGGTAAAGTGCGGGGTGAATTACCGCCAGACCTTGTCCGTGGTTGCAGTCCGTATAGGCACCCACGGCATGTTCTATCATGTGACATTGGAAATCAGTCTGCTTGCCGAGTTTTAACATCCCGTTTTCAGCCATTGCCGAAGCCCACATCAATTCTCCGCGTGCGAAATCATCATCAGGATTCTGAATGAGACTGCGCAAATTCTTTATCACATTCCGCATGATCGCTTCGTTGATTTCATCAGACAGATTCAGGTTATGGGGCAACCCCATGTAAGTTTCCATACAATGACTCAGCGTATCGAATGCGCCGCTAATGACCTGATTCATAGGTACGGTCTTCGTCAAATCGCTGTCTAATACGGCAAAAGAGTGATATGCGCCCCAAAGAGGTTGTTTCAGTTTCTTCTCCTCGTGGGTAATCACTGCTCCGCAATTCTGTTCTGCGCCTGTACCCGATGCGGTCACGACAGCCCCCATCGGCACGAACTCCGTCGCAAACAACTGTTGGGAATACTGCATATCCCAAATATCTTCATCGGTTTTCGCCTGTACCGATACGATTTTGCAACAGTCGATAACCGAGCCGCCACCTACGGCAAGAATAAAATCAATATGATTTTCCTTGACAAGCCGTGCTCCCTCCTGTACCTTGGCATAAGTGGGATTAGGCATGATTCCGCCGAAATCCGTCACATTCTTGCCCGATTCGTCCAGCCAGCTCCGTAACTTGTCATAAAGGCCGTTACGTTTCAGCGAACCGCCGCCATACGCCAGCAATACATTTTTACCGGCCGTTTTCAATTCCGTTTTAATCGCTTCTTCAGCGCATCCTTTACCAAAATACTGTTTGACAGGATATTCAAAAATAAAATTATCCATTGACTATCAAATTAAATATTAAACATTACTCAATTCACACAAATGCTTGCCCGTCGATATGCTCCAAGCGAGTAGCCGGTAAGTTTCTGAAATGTATATTCCAAGGCTTGCAGACTTGAAAAGCCCATTTCGGAAGCAATCTTTACAAACGGCTTATTCGAATGACAGACCTCTCTTTTTATCAGTTCCACGCGAAGTGTCCGGATATATTCAGGCAAAGTCATACCCGTTTCGGAACAGAACAAATCGTTCAGATAGAGTGGCGAGAAGGGAAATTTTCCACGAATATATTCTGCTGCTTGCCGCTCGGATTTACCGGCATGTTCCGACATAAAATATTCTTCTGCCAATACCCTGGACTTTGCCACAACCCGCTCTTGCAAGTCCCCCCGTAAGATGAATTGCCGTCTGTAACTGCGGAGACAATGATCGAGCAATACGCTGAGATGCTTGCAGAGAAGCTCCGAAGTATAGCTGTCCGACGTCCTGAATAACTCAGCCATAATAGTCGCCACATTTCCGGCAATAGTCTGCAATTCCCGCCATGACAAATGCAAAGACTCATTCTCGTGATAACCGAAGAATGTATATTCGTCCCGTTTGTCGCAGAACGAAGAATGAGCCAATAGTCCGGGCGTAAAAAGGATACCGGCCGCCGGTACTTCAGGCAGTTGCCCGACCGGTGCTGGTTCGATAATTTCGCCGGGCGACTTAAACACTACGGTAGCAGACGTGAAATCATAACATCCGCATCCGTAACGTTTATCCCCGCACCATGTCCGCCGGAAACAAATCGCATAGAAGTTCCCTTTGAAAGCCTGACCGTCCGGTAAGCCGCCGGAGGTAATAATACCGATATCGGGATGAAGGCAGCGTTGTCCGCAGTAACTGCAATATTGCTCCAACGTGGGTATCTCTACAAAACCAGTCATCTGTCAATATCCCATTTTCTTCAGCCACCCGTTCACTTCCTCTTCTTTTCCCGTCACCTGATTTCCATTGCAGGAAAATCCTTCCTCCACGACATCAGCCTCCGGTTCCAGTCGCTTAACCATCGGTATCGTTCCGGACAACCCGCTTCCGAGATGAGTGGTGAATACGGCTATCCGCTTTCGGGACAAGTCGTATTCCTCAAAAAATGAATATACGGGCATGGGCATGTCGTACCACCAGATAGGATATCCGATAATAATAGTGGAATAATCATCCATATTATCTATATGCGACATCAGTTTGGGCAATACATGATTGTCATGTTCCTGTTTCGCAGCCTCGGCCAGTGGTTCGTAAGTTGCTGGATAATGTCCTTCCACAACGGTAATGCGGAATAAATCCGCACCCGTCTGCTTTTGGATATACGTTGCGAAATATTCCGTAGAACTTGCATATCCGGTATCGACAGGGGCATAGCTGGCACCTGTCACGCCATCCACTTCATACGGCACTTGATGCGAAAAATAGACGACCAATGTCTTTCCGGTAGCTGTCCCGGAGTCGGTGTCCTGAACTTCGGCATTCGCATGCTTGCAACCCCATGTTACTATTACAATGGCGAATACAGCCAAAGCTGCCAGATGTTTTCTCCTCATTGCTATTGTCGTTTAGTCAGGTTATCCAAAATTTTGCGCATCGGTTCCGCCGATGCTTTCCCGAGATTTGTTTCCACGATGTCGAATACGGACTGCATCTGCATAGGGGTCAATCCCAGATGAAGGCAAATGCCGATATGCCCGTATGCCATTGGCTCCACGCCGCCAACGCCGGCAAGGATAGAAACGGTAGCAAGTTCGCGCTCCTTGTAGGTCAGCAGGCCGCGTTCGAAAATGTCACAGAAAAGATGCTCTTTCAGAAATTTTTCAATGGTAGGGGCAAATAACGCAAAGCCGCTTGCGGGAGCATCTGCCGGAAGCCCGTTCAGAGCAGAAAGAATGTCGCGGCCACGCGAGAACTTATCGCCCGTATTTGCAACAGGAGAAGCATCCCTTCCGACCGGGTCCTCGATACCCGTTGCCTTGCGCTCATCAAGCAATGCCATGAAAGTCTGTATCGCTCTCAAACTGCGAGGGAAACCGCAATAGGCGTATGCGTGGATAAGCACCTCCTTAATCTCATTAACGGTCATTCCGGCAGAAAGTCCCTGCTTCAAAGCTCCGCGCAATCCGCCGAGTTCACCTTTGCCGGTAAAAGCGGCAATAGCCACAATGGCTTGCTGGCGTTTGTCCAGCGACCGGTTGTCCGATTGACAGGCATCTGTTGCGGCTTGTGCCGCGCCAAGATAGTCCGCATCATTGACAGGACAAATCCAAGTGACTTGGTTCGCTCCGGGATTACACTCTATGGCGATGTGCGCAAACCAGCGGTCAGGGGCTGCACCATGCCAGTGTTCCACATCGGGAGCAATCTCTACGATAGCGCCGGGATAAAGCCTGCGGGCGGCTTTCCCTCTTTCCTGATAATAACCGATACCGGCAGTGGCTATCAGCAACTGGCCACCGCTGTGCGAATGCCAACTGTTACGGCATCCGGGTTCAAACGTGACATTGAACATAGGCGTATTCAGGCTTTCAACACTCGTCAACGGATGCAAATAAGCCTGCCCGATGAAATTCGGATTATTTACAAGAGGCTCCCCTGCCGGATAAGGTTGGGAGAACTGCTCTACCTTGGCTTGAGCAACGGCAGGTAAAGAGTTTATCGCTGTCATAAGAAATAAGAGTAATATTATTTTTGTTTTCATTTGTCTCGTCATTATTGTTTGAATACTTAACATCCGCATCCCAGCCGGTAGGCTTCCTCCACGGCATCCTTGCCTTTTATTTCACCGATTCCGAATGCACTGCCGTACACCCTGCCCTTTACGGAAGAACCGGACAGACAACGTACATAACCGAGCATATCATTCATAGTAGTTTCCATAGCCTGTTTGCCGTCCGCAGCGGTAGCAATCAAATAAAACTCCTTGTTCATCAGTCGTTTCCCTCCGGCAAGCGAACGGTCAATCATTACTTTGAGTTGTGCCGAAACCGAGTAATAATATACCGGAGTGGAAAGCACGATTACATCGGCATAGACCAGTTTGTCGAGAATACCGGCCATATCGTCCTCCTGCACGCACGTCCCTCCGTTACGCAGACAGGCTTCACAGGCAATGCAGGGTGCGATTTTCTTTTCCCGAAGAAGTAATTTCTCGACCTCATTTCCGTTTTCTCGTGCACCTTTGATAAAACTGTCACACAATAGTTCCGAGTTCCCGCCTTTTCGTGGGCTGCTCACAATCACCAATACTTTCTTATTCATTGTTAATTCTTGTTTGATTATAATTTCATAATCCGATTCGCTGCAAAAAAAACGCTCCGCATCATTCATAACCGCCAACGGTTCAGAGTAATCGCTCGTAATTTTGTCTTTGCAAAATTACTGTGCAAATAAATAGCTGTACCTATCTGAATTACAGATTCACTTACCAAAAACAACGGTTGTTTATTTCAGTCGCCATTTCAGAATTGCCGTACAGCCGAATGCTTGCACAAATTACGGATTCTCTTACCGAAATTACAGATTCACTGTTATATGGGATAAATCTTTCCTCCAAAATGGGTATCTTTGTACAGACGAATAATTGAAAAGAATGATGAACAAGAATATATCGAATATCAAGACCGTTTCGGAATACAACGACCTGTTGGGAGTTGAAACCCTGCACCCTTTGGTAAGCGTTATCGACCTTTCCAAAGTGGATCCGATTAACAACATGCGACTCATTTTCGACTTCTATGTCGTATTCCTGAAAGAAGATAAAAACTGCGATTTGCTTTATGGACGTCAACGTTACGACTATCAGAAAGGTTCGATTGTCAGCCTCGCACCCGGTCAGGTCATAGGAACAGAAGATACGGGGGAGAAGTTCCAGCCGAAGGGTTGGGCCTTGTGCTTTCATCCCGACCTGATTCGCGGCACGACACTGGGACGCAATATCAAAGAATACACATTCTTTTCCTACGAAGTGAACGAAGCATTGCACCTTTCGGAAAAAGAACGTACCATCATTATCGATTGTCTTGAAAAAATCCGGTACGAACTCCAACAATCCATCGACCGTCTCAGCAAGCGGCTCATAGCTACAAACATTGAATTGCTGCTCGACTATTGCCTGCGCTTCTACGAACGCCAGTTCATTACCCGGGGCAATGTCAACCACGACATACTGACTCGCTTTGAGCGGTTGCTCGATAACTATTTTATCGGGCCGAAAGCTGCACAGAACGGATTGCCGTCGGTCAAGGAATGCGCCAATAAGTTATGTTTGTCCCCAAACTATTTCGGCGACCTGATAAAAAAAGAAACCGGAAAAACCGCTCAGGAATATATCCAATACCACTTGATTGAAATAGCCAAGGAACAAATACTCGATCCGGGAAAATCGATCAGCCAAATTGCCTATGGTTTAGGATTTCAATATCCGCAGCACTTTACCCGCCTGTTCAAAAGACTCGTTGGGCAGACGCCTAATGAATACAGGAGCGAAAGAATAACGGCATAATTCAACCGGATGGATATGGAAGAACTTAGAATAGATATGCGCAAACCCGAAGAGGCGAATCCGGCAGAAGGGATTCGCTGCGCGCAATTATGTTTCAGGATAAACCATACTATGCCTTATACCGAAGAATATGACAAGTTAATAAATGAGCTGTTCTTAGGTAATATCGGTGAAAATAGTCGGATAATGCCTCCTGTAAACGTAGTGCGCGGCAATAAGGTGAAAATCGGCAGGAATGTGGTAATCATGAACAACTCCCTCTTCATGGCGGCAGGAGGAATTACAATCGATGACGATGTGATGGTCGCCGCCAATGCCCAGCTTATTTCCAACAATCACGATTTATACGACCATCAGGTATTGACCTGCAAACCGGTTCATTTGAAACGGAACTGCTGGATCGGTGCCGGAGCAACGATTCTGCCCGGTGTCACCGTAGGGGAAAATGCAGTTGTCGCCGCCGGAGCGGTGGTGACCAAAAATGTAGAACCCAATACGGTTGTCGGAGGAAATCCTGCAAAAATCATCAGGCGGCTTTCCGATAAATAACCCGAAAAAGATGCTATTTCCGGTAATCCGTCGGATTAAGCCCGAGGTTCTGCTGCACGTAACGGCTAAAGTAAGCAGGCGATGAGAATCCGAACATATCGGAAATCTGGACGAACGTCAGCGACTTGTCGCGCAGCAGCCGCGAAATATCGAGAATCGTGTAACGGTTAATCCAATAGTTTGCGGCATATCCGCTGACCTTTTTCGACACCTCCGACAGATATTTCGACGTGACGCACAAACAGTCGGCATAATAGGACACTTCACGATGTTCACGGTATGAGCCTTCTTCCAGCATTTTCAGAAAACGATTCATGATGGAAGCGTTCTGTGTGGAAATGTCGCTTTCACCGTAGATGCGGGCATGAAAATCAAAGAAGTCGAGGATGGCGGCCTGCATGGCGTTGATGAGCGTCTCGCGGTAGAAACGATGTTCCGTATCGGTGATGCGTTGTTCGAGCAGGTCGAAATCGCGTCGGCAGACAATCTGCTGTTCGGGCGAGAGCCGCATGACGGGATTGAGGAAGAGAGCCAGTTGTCCTTTCATGCCGTAATTGCTTTGCGGCGTACACAGCTCAACGAACCCGGGTGTCACATAGATGATTTTGCATCGGAAATCATCCGACGGTTCTATCCTTTCGATAAGTTTCCGCTTGCGGATAATGGACAAATCCCCCGCATGCAACTCGAAATCCCGTTCGTTGAAACGGTAGCGGCAAGTTCCGCCCAAGCAGAGCAAATGAGCCAGATATTCCTCCTCGGAGTCAGTCGGAATCCGACCGCCCCAATCAACAATGACAATATCTTTTTGCTCCTTCATAACCTCATCTTGTTTTCGAGTGCAAAAATAGCGAAAATACGGATTCGCTCTGTAATCGCACCCCTAAAACCATTGAATTACTGCATTTTTAACGGTTGCACGCATTTCCTTAGGCCAGTTCTTGCGAAACAATCGCTCGTTGGGCAACCGCCCATCGACAGAACTCATGATATGGCGGATTACTTTCGGTTTCATAACTTACTGCTTTATGGGTGATCCTCCGAATACTTCGCTCATCCGCATCGCACCGAGTGCCGCATCGATGTTTTCCACCTGTTCTGCGGTCAAATGAATATCGGCAGCCCCGATGTTCTCTTTCAACCGGCACAAATGTCGCGTGCCCGGAATAGGAACAATCCACGGCTTTTTGTTCATCATCCACGCCAACGCAATCTGCGACGGAGTGGCGTGATGCTCTTCCGCCAGACTTCCGATAAGGGCAAAAAGCGGACGGTTCTGCTCGAAGCTCTCCGGTCGGAACTGAGGCATCGACGCCCGGTAATCTGTCGCAGGGTCGAATGTCGTGTCTGCCGTATAACAGTCGGTCAGTAGCCCGTTGGCCAGTGGAGAGAATGCCACAAAACCGATTCCCAGCTCTTCGAGCACGGGGAACAGCTCTTCATGTCGGCGCGCCATCATCGAATAGCGGTTCTGTACGGCCGTGACGGGACAGACCTTGTGGGCACGGCGCAGATATTCTTCAGTCGCCTCCGAAATGCCCCAATGCAGGATTTTGCCCTCACGAATCAGGTCGGCCATCACACCTGCCACCTCTTCCGGCGCAACCTTCGGGTCGATACGGTGCTGGTAATAGAGGTCGATGCGGTCGGTACGCAGACGACGGAGCGATTCCTCGACCGAGTGGCGGATGGTCACCGGACGTGAATCGGGAATGACCGCATGTGTGCCGCCCGCTTCGGGACGGTCGAACGATATTCCGAATTTGGTAGCGATGACGACACGGTCACGAAACCGTTGCAGGGCTTTCCCCAACAATTCCTCGTTATCGTGAGGCCGGTCGGAAGTCCCGTACATTTCGGCCGTATCGAAAAAGGTATAACCCATCTCCACGGCATCGGCCAACAATTCCGTCATTTCTTCCTTGTCGGCCGGCGCACCGTAAGCATGGCTCATGCCCATGCAGCCCAGACCTACGGCGGAGACTCTCAATCCGCTCAATCCCAATACCCGGTATTCCATATCAATCACTCAATTTTGCGTTCCATACCATATTTTCGACCTGCTCCAAAGTAGCATTGAAGAAACGCTGCTCCTTGTCGAGCGAACGCATCTGCGCCATCTCCCCGTCGGTCAGTTCAAAGTCGAAAATCCGGATATTCTCTTCGATATAATCAGGATTCGTTGCGCCCGGAATGGCCGAGAACCCCTCTTGAATGTGCCAGCGAAGAATTACCTGTGCAGCCGTCTTGCCATGTGATTCTGCTATTTTCATGATTGTCGGGTCTTTCAACAATGCGCCGTTGCTCATCGCACCGCCCAATGGGAACCAGCAGGTGATGTGGATTCCGTAAGGTTTTACCTTCTCGCGCATGGCCAGCCGTTGTGCGTAGGGGTGGCACTCTATCTGAAGTACAGCAGGTTTTACAGTGGATTCGCTCATGATTTTGTTGAACACTTCATCGTTCGCATCGAAGTTGCTGATGCCCAACGCACGCACCTTACCCATTGCCACGGCTTTCTCCATATCTTTCCATGCACCCACGAAATCGCCGACAGGCTGGTGGACATACAGAAGGTCGATATAATCGGTTTGCAGGCGTGCCAGCATCTCGTCGATGGCTTTCAGTGTCTTGCCTTCACCGTATTCCGTAGGCCACAGTTTCGATGTAATCCATATCTCCTCGCGCGGGATTCCGCTCTCTTTCACGGCTTCTCCGACACCGCGTTCATCGTTATAGGCATGGGCGGTATCAATATGCCGATAGCCGGCTTTCAATGCCGTCAGACACGACTGCTTGCATATCGCGTCGGAAGGCTGCATGAATGTTCCCAATCCGAATTGCGGCATCAGTACACCGTTGTTGAGTTGTACCATCGGTACATTGGCCGCCGTCTTATAAATATCCTGTGCGGAAACAGAAACGCAGGCCATCAAGGCCGCGCACATAAACATTGCAATAAACTTCTTCATATTCTTATCCGTTTTAATGATTTACTGGCACAAAATTAACCGGACTCCCTCACAACGGGCTTACGAGAAATACGGCTTGAATTACAATTATTTCGGTTTTTGAATATCGGGTTGCCTCTATCCGTAAAAACAGCAATATGAATCGAAATTTGTATAACAACTCCCGAAAAGCAAACATGTAATTTTGCTGTCGGGAATAATCAATAACAATGATGAATATGAACACAGTAAAATTGAATAACGGCGTCGAAATGCCACAGATAGGCTACGGCGTCTATCAGGTATCGCCCGCCGAGTGCGAGCGTTGCGTCGCAGATGCGCTGAGCGTGGGCTATCGCATGATTGACACAGCGCAGGCATACCACAATGAAGAGGGTGTGGGTAACGCCGTGCGCCGCAGCGGCATCGACCGCAAAGAGATTTTCCTCGTGTCGAAAGTCTGGATTTCAAACTACGGCTACGAAAAGGCAAAGGCTTCCATCGACGAGAGCCTGCGTAAGTTGCAGACCGACTACATCGACCTGATGCTCCTGCACCAGCCGTTCTGCGACCGTTATGGCGCATACCGCGCACTGGAAGAAGCGTACAAGGAAGGAAAACTCCGCACCATCGGCGTCTCGAACTTCTATCCCGACCATTTTATCGATATCGCCAGCAACATGGAAATCGTTCCGGCGGTCAATCAGGTGGAAACGCACGTCTTCGACCAGCAAATCGAGCCGCAGCGCATCATGGAGGAGTTCGGCACGCGCATCATGTCGTGGGGACCGCTTGCCGAGGGGCGCAACGGTTTCTTCACAAATCCGATGCTTGCAGAAATCGGTAGCAAGTACGGCAAAAGCGTGGCGCAGGTCGCCCTGCGTTGGCTCATCCAGCGCGGCGTCATCATCATCCCCAAATCGACTCACATAGAGCGGATGCAGCAGAATGTCGACATATTCGATTTCGCACTCTCCGACGAGGATATGGCCGCCATCGCCACGCTCGACACGGGCCGTAGTCTCTTCTTCGACCACCACGATGCGGAAACCGCCCGCATGTTCATGGGATGGAGGTAAAGAAGAAATAAACCTCTACCGACGAACACTGCGTAAAAAAATCAGAGCAACCGGCAAATCATGGTTTACCGGTTGCTCTTTGCTATTTGTATACACTCCGAATACCGAAGCAGAATTATAATAATAAAGAATAGACAAAATCGAGAGTTATAAGGTTTATAGAGATTGTTAGCTATTGAAATTGTGGTAGAAAAATTAGCAGATAAATAAAAAATATTACCTTGGCGATACAAAAGGAGAGAGTTACTATAAGTATATTCAAGGTCTTATTTTACTAATGGAAAGATATTGGAATGAAATTGTAACTATCTGATTGTAAAAATCTTCAATAAAAAGTATTATTTGCCACAAACGATAAACGGTATTTTTATAAATTTGCATTATGATAGAAAACAGCCATTTAAATCATATTGAATCACAGATAAAATCCGAATACTTGTCCGTTCCTTCCAAAGCAATTCTTTTGGAGGAAGGAAAAGTTGCAGAAAAACTCTATCTGATCCGTAAAGGTTGTCTGCGGCTGTTTTTCTATAATGGAGGGAAAGATATTACTTTTCAATTCTTTTTCGAAGGGGATTTTGTCGCCTCATTCGATAGCCTATATAAACGCACGCCGAGTCTTTTCTATTTGGAGAGTATCGAACCAACTGAACTCACGGTTATAAGAAGAGAGGATTTTTACAACCTAATCAACAATAATTTGTCGTTTAGACAGTTGTATGAAGAAAAACTCATAGACCGTTTTCATGCTTACCAACAACTGTTCTTGTCAAGAATAAAAAACACACCGCAACAGCGATATGAAGAATTGCTGAAAGAGTATCCCAACATAATACAGCGTGTTCCACAACATTATATAGCGTCTTATCTTGGCATAACTCCCGTTTCTTTATCACGCATAAGAAACCGTCATTAACTTCATTTCTTTACAATTGTTATCGTTCTGATTCTACTTGAATACCGAATTTTGTACCGTAAATATGAAAACGGTAAGCAATGAAGAAGATTTTTGTAATAGACTGGATTTTGGTTTTTGTGTTTGTTTTATCAGCATTTTCCGGAATAGGATTGCATATTGCCGGACATGGCAACAGCCACGAAGTATGGCATAATTGGGCTGTATTTCATGTTTTGACCAGCTTTTTATTTTTTGTGGCGGCAATATTCCATATAACAACACATTGGGGATGGTATAAAGGAACAATTAAGAATGGGCTTGGCAAAAAAAGTAAAATTACGGGGGTGCTTTCGGTTGTGTTCTTACTTGTATCTGTTACCGGAATTATCTTATTGGGAGTAAACGGGGCTAATTCCGACATAGGATTATTGCACTATGAAATAGGGATTGTCACAATAATTCTATGTGTCGGACATATATTGAAACGAATCCATTTATTGCGCAAATCGCTAAAATAAGCAATCATATAATGAATAAATATGAGAAAATAAATTGGAGCAGCAGGTATTCCGATAATTATCGCCTGTGTGGTAACCGATTATTGAAAATCTATTTGTATCTTTGTATCTGGAAAAGTGTTCTTTTGACTTAATGCGAAATATGGTGAATATGTGTAGTTCGCTCGTTTCTAAATCGTTACCCATTCAAGAAAATAGAAACTCTAATTAGCTGTATCTCAATCAGAAAAGAAATCTTGAATGTCTTGCTACATATGTAGTTAGACTTATTGGTAGCTTTAGCTGTTCTCCAATCTCTTTTAAATGGTTGTTTACCTTTGCTAACACTTTATGCAACCTGTTTGCTACCTGTACTTCTGTCTTGTGGAATGACGAAAGAACAGGAAACAGATAAGGCGAATGTTCGTTGCTGTACTTCTTTATAATCTCAACAGCCTTATCCTGCAAGGGGATAATGATTTGCTTCTTGGTCTTCTTCCTGTAATAGACAAGCTGACCGTCCACTATATTGCTCCGTTCCAGCATAGCCATATCAATGAAGTTGATTCCAGCAGTGAAGTAGGAGAATGTAAACAGGTCTATCACCAAACATTCCATGTCAGACTTGCCTTTATAATTGACAATCTTTTGAATGTCATGTTTGGATATTGCTCTCTTGGCTGTCTGCTGATTCACCTTTGACAACTTGTAGGAACTGAAAGGATAGGCGGTGGTCTGCTTGGATTCAATAGCTCTGTTGAACACTGCACGCAAATGTCTAAGTCGTGTGCCTATCGTATTTATGGCGTAATGGTTTGACTTCATCCATTGCTCATATTTCTTTAACCAAGCAACATCAATATCAGAGAATGGTATGTCAAGATGCTTGTTGAACTTGATAAAAGATGAGTAGGACACTTCAAACATTCCTGCATATCTGAGCCTGTTCTCATTTTTAAGAGCTTGAATATAGCTTAGAAATCCTTCTCCAACAGATACGGGGGGCTTGGATTGGAAGGTGTCTGTGGATTGGAGTAGGGTTGTAGCAGTAAACTCTGCGTTATTGACTTTTTTATCCAAGATGATTCTTTGAAACTCGTTAATCTTCTCGTTTATGAGAATGAGCAATGCTTCATAGTTTGGACACTTGGGCTTGGGTAGGTTCTTCTTGAAGTCCCAATGTACAGATTCCTAAGCTCTTGTACTTCTTCTTTCCATTCTTACAGATTCTCACCATAAGTGGTGATTCGCCATTCTTTAAAACCTTTGATTTGTAACAGGTTACATTAACTGTTGCTTCCATTCTTGGTTTAACTCTCGGTTTAACTGAACCATGTAAACCAGCGCATTTAAGGCATAAAAAAAGAGAGTTACTTTTGTGTAACTCTCTGATTCTTTGGTAATCCGCTTGGGTTATGAACCAAGCATTATTTGTTCCTCAATATCAATGCTTTCAGATTTTTAGCTTTGCATCCGTCACGCTTTAGCCCTTAAAAACTGTCTGCTGTTGTCCGGTGTCTGTCTGCCAACATCTTGGATTCAAATGTACGCATTATTTTTTGATTATGCAAACCGTTGAAAATAAACATTCTAAGGTTAGTGCAAGATGCAAGCTATATATAGATATATACTTGCATCTTGCACTAAAGAAGTAATTATATTCATATATTGCTATTTTTTAGTATATTTGTCGCTATATCTCTATGTTAGAGATTAATAATACTGTTTAAAGATGCAAGTTAATATAAAACAAGCGATAAGATTGTTCTTTTCCAATCCTTCTTTGGATATGGTCTTTATTGAAGCCATAGCTAACTCTTTGGATGCGGATGCATCTAAAATTAGCATTTGTATCAGTATTGACGAGTTAGGAAAACAGGAAACATTGAAAATAACAGTTCAAGACAATGGAGTAGGATTTACCCAAGAACGTTATGGGAAATTTTGTAAGTTACTACAAGTCGAAGATTCTACTCATAAAGGGGTAGGACGGCTTGTCTATTTGTACTATTTTGATACTATAGAGGTTTCCAGTATCTTTAATAAACAGCATAGGACTTTTCTTTATAATACATCGTTTGATGAAGCTAATTCTAACATGGTGTTAGAGCCTATAGATAGCCAAGAACAAAGAACAATTTTAAATTTTAGTAATTGTACTTTGAAGCGTTTAAGCAGCTATAACTCTATTTTACCAGATTCTTTAAAAAGGATGATATTAGAAGAATTTCTGCCTAGATTTTATGTATATAAAGAAGAAGGTAAAGAAATAGAGATAGATATAGAACTTAAAATAGGTAAGGTAAAAAAGAATCAGTTTATCGGCAATCGAAAAGTGACTATATCATTGAATGATTTACCAGTTCTTAAAGTTGAGGAAGTAAATGCTTCTCAAATAAGAATGTTCGAAGATATGGTACTTCAATATTCGATTGAAAAAAAGGAAAGCTATGTGGCTCCATTTATAATTACGGCATTATGTATAGATAATCGTGCATATAAATTGTCTGACATAATATCATCTGATAATATACCATGGGGATATGAATTAATTTTTTTATTGAAATCTTCAATATTCAATGGTCAGGTAGATCCGTCACGGCAAACCTTAACACTTCGTGATGAACTTTTGAAAAGTGTAAAAAAGATATTTCGAACTAAGATAGCGAATATTATTCAACAGGATATACCTTCTTTCAAAGAATCTAATGAAAAAACGAGATTGTCATTATCAAAATCATACCCACATTTATTAGGTTATTTTGAAGATGAAGAAATTGGAATTGTTTCTAGGTCTAAATCTTTAGAAATCGCCCAGCAGAAATTTTTGCGTGATCAAAAAACAGTATTGGAAGCAGAATATTTGGATGGGGAAAAATATGAAAAAGCAATGGATCTTTCTTCTCGTAGTTTGGCAGAATACATACTATATAGAGAAAAGATTATTAGTAAGCTTGAAACAATAACAAATAAAGATTCAGAGGCGACAATTCATAATCTAATATTACCCAAAAGAAGCATCTTGAAAAATAATCAAAATGTAACAGCTATTTATAATAATAATTTGTGGTTGTTAGATAATAAGTATATGACATATACCACTGCAATGAGTGAAAGAACAATGCAGGAAGTGGTTGAAGAAATAACGCAAGGAGTAGAACATGGGTCAGATTCGAATAGACCAGATTTAGCCATTATATTTTCTGATAATCCAGAAGACCTTTCTTGTAAAGTGGATGTGGTCATAATAGAGTTAAAGAAGAGAGGTATAAAATTATCTAAAACGGAAGAGGTTATTAGCCAACTGAAACAAAGGGCGACAAAATTGATGAACTACTATCCTAATAGAATACAAAGAATATGGTTTTATGGTATTGTTGAGTTTAATGATGAATTCAAGTTGTCACTTAAGAATGAGCATTATACACCTTTGTTTTCTAAAGATACATTATATTATAAAGAAAATGAATGGTATCTAAGTTTAGAATCAGATATTCCATATAAAGTTGGTACATATATCCTTTCGATTGATGCTTTTATTAAAGACGCTAAAGCGCATAATGAAATCTTTTTAAATATCTTAAAGGAAGGCTTTAAAGTAAGCAAGATTGATTAATCAATCTTGCTTATTACTGAGTTTTCTTTTCATGTTAAAGCGAGTTTGTTAGGCTATAATTATTTTGTATTAGATTGGCTATTTTTGTATAAGCAAATTGGCATTTTCTGTTTTTTACCTCCGATACTTCTTCCTAAAATCAGTTGGATTGCAATCTTTGTATTTCTTGAATAGCTTGTTCAAATGGCTTTCATCTGTAAATCCAAGTTTTTCTACTATTTCACTAATTCTGGCTCATAAGGTAATTCTCAGGATCAGACGTCGTCGTTGGACAGACTTGCGCACAGGCAAAAGCTTCAGCATTCCCATCGACCTCG